>Ga0196972_1000059_pt1 | contig 95989 bp, 86 predicted proteins | sample S1v_2013CmetaG_FD_148618 | JGI IMG/M metagenome (GOLD analysis project Ga0196972, IMG submission 148618) | Soil microbial communities from Anza Borrego desert, Southern California, United States - S1+v_20-13C | ecosystem: Environmental > Terrestrial > Soil > Desert | place: USA: California...
CCTTGCTGCGGCCGTGGCCCGGCAGGTCGACCGCCAGCACGTTGAAACCATGATGCGCGAAATAGCGGCTCTGCAGGATCCAGACCGAATGATCGTGCTGGGCGCCGTGGACGAACGCCACGGTCGGTAGGGTGGCATCGAACTTCTTGCCGCCGGTGTAGCAGTAGGCCTCGTGTCCTTGTACGTTCAGCAGCATCTCATGCTCCCTTCTGCGCGGCTTTCAGCCCGCGCGCCAGGTCTTCGATCAGGTCGTCGGCATCTTCGAGGCCGATCGACAGGCGCATCGTGCCTTCCGTGATGCCGGCGGCGGCCAACTGGTCGGTCGGCACGCGGAAATGCGTGGTCGAAGCGGGATGGATGACGAGCGACTTGGCGTCGCCGACGTTGGCTAGGTGTGAAAAGATGCCGAGCGCTTCGACGAAGCGCCGGCCGGCCGCGCGGTCGCCCTTGATGCCGAAGGAAAACACGGCCCCGCAGCCCTTCGGCAGCAGCGTCTTGGCCAGCGCATGATCGGGATGCGATTCGAGTTCCGGATAGGCGATGGAGTCGACCGCCGGGTGGGTCGCGAGGAATTCGACCACCTTGCGCGTATTGGCGACGTGCTTCTCCATGCGCAGCGCCAGCGTTTCGATGCCTTGCAGGATCGCGAATGCATTGTGCGGGCTCATCACGGCGCCGAAATCGCGCAAGCCTTCGCGGCGGGCGCGCAGCGAGAACGGCGCCACCGTCGATTCTTCCGAAAACACCATGCCGTGAAAACCGTCGTACGGTTCGCAGAGTTCCGCGAAGCGCCCGGTCTTTTCGTACGCCTCTTGCCAATCGAAGGTGCCGCCGTCGACAAGCAAGCCGCCGATGGCGGTGCCGTGTCCGCAGAGGAACTTGGTCGCGGAATGGAAAATCAGGTCGGCGCCGTGATCGAACGGACGCAGGAGATACGGCGTCGTGAACGTCGCGTCGACCATCAGCGGCAGATGGTGCTCGTGCGCAAGCGCGGCGACGCGCGGAATGTCGAGCACATCGAGGCCGGGATTGCCGAGCGTTTCGCCGAACAGGGCCTTGGTGTTGGGACGGATGGCGTTGCGCCAAGCGTCGATATCGCGCGGATCGACGAAGGTGGTGTCGACGCCGAAGCGCTTCATGGTGTAGGCCAGCAGGTTCTGCGAACCGCCGTACAGCGCGCGCGACGCGACGATATGCGAACCGGCTCCGGCGATGGTAGCCAGGCCGAGATGCATCGCCGCCTGTCCGCTCGCGGTCGCGATGCCGGCGACGCCGCCTTCGAGGGCGGCGATGCGTTCTTCGAGCACGGCATTGGTCGGATTCGAGATGCGCGAATACACATGGCCCGCGCGTTCCATGTTGAACAGCGACGCCGCGTGATCGGAATCCTTGAAGACGAACGAAGTGGTGAGATAGATCGGCGTGGCGCGCGCGCCGGTGGCCGGATCCGGGGCGGCGCCGGCGTGCAGCGCCAGCGTGTCGAAGCCGTGATAGTGAGGACCGCTCATGATGGGAACATTCTCCGAAACTTGATGACGCGCATCGTAGCATTAACGGCGCCGCCGGGCGATTTCCCGCGGGACGGAAACGGCGGGCTGTCCTTTCGTGCGCTGGATTTTTCCTCTCAGTTAAGCTACATTTGATTTGTCATTCTTGAACAACAACCGGCAGGGGCAGTCGATGAAAGTCTCCGAAATCCTGAAAGTCAAAGGCGATATTCTCTATACCGTCACGCCGGATACCCCGATGCTCAAGGCGGTGGAGACGATGGCCGAAAAGGATATCGGTTCGCTCGTCGTCATGGAGTTCGGAGAATTGGTCGGCATGCTGTCCTTCCGCGAGGTAATGAAGGCGCTGCGCGACAATCACGGCGAGGTCGGCGGCGGCACGGTGCGCAAGCACATGGACGATCATCCGATCACGATCACGCCCGACACGGAAGTCAACGAAGTGCGCCGCCTCATGCTCGAGAAGCATGCGCGCTACGTGCCGGTGGTGGAGGCCAAGACGCTGTACGGCGTGATGTCGTTCTACGATGTCGCCAAGGCGGTGCTGGAGGCCCAGAGCTTCGAAAACAAGATGTTGAAAGCCTATATTCGCGACTGGCCTGCCGAAGGCGACGAATAAGGCCGTGTCTCGATTTTCCCTGCAAAGCCGTTCACGTGCGTAGCGTGAACGGCTTTTTTCTTGTGTTGAGCGAAAGGATCGCCCCCTATGCATATCGCCGTCATCGGAGCCGGCCTGGCCGGATTGATCTGCGTCAAGGAATTGCAAAAGCGCGGCCATAGCGCGGTTGTCTATGAGAAGAGCGCCGACGTCGGCGGCCGGATGCGCACGCGTGAAACCGAGCTCGGCGGTTTCGATCTCGGCGCGCAGTATTTCACGGCGACGAGCCCCGCATTCAAGACGGCGATCGCGGGCTGGCGCAAGGCCGGTTGGGTCGCACCCTGGGAAGCGCGGCTGGCTTCCTTGCATGATGGGTGCGTCGAACCGGCCGGACGGAGGCAGCAGCGCTTCGCCGCCGTGCCCGGCATGAGCACGCTGGCGCGCCGCCTCGCCGAAGGCGTCGACGTGCGCACCGGCCAGGTCGTGCGCCGCCTGGTGCGTCATGGCGAGCAATGGCTATTGACGATACGCGCCGATACGGTGCCAATCGACGCGACCGCGGGCCCGTTCGATGCGGTCGTCGTCGCCGCCACGTCGGATCATGCCGCGCTCCTGCTGCGCGACATTCCGCGGTTTGCCGGGCAGGCGGAGAAAGCCCGCCTGCTGCCGTGCTGGGCATTGATGCTGGCTTTCCAGGATTCTCTCGGCCTGGACTACGACGGCGCCTGGGTGCGAAGCTCGCGCCTCGCATGGATTTGCCGCGATTCATCGAAGCCGCAACGGCGGCCCGGCGAGCATTGGGTGGCGCATGCGCCGGCCGCTTGGAGTATCGAGCATTTCGACGACGATCCGGAACGCGTCAGGGAGAAGATGCTCAAGGCCTTTCACGAGGCGACCGGCACCCATGTCCATCCGGTCTATGCCCAGGCTTATCGCTGGGCTTACGCCCAGTCCGCCGTTCCCGTCGAGGCCGATTGCCTATGGGATCCGGGCATGCGGGTCGGCGTCTGCGGCGACTGGTTCGCCGCCGGGCTCGACGGCGGCGGACGGATCGAGAATGCCTATTTGAGCGGGACGGCATTGGGCGGTATCGCCGGCTGATACCGGCGGTGTTCCGCCCTTGAGCGGAGCGGAGAAGATCTTGCGGGAGCGGCAGAGAAACGGCCTATAATCCGCGCACCAGCAACTCATTTCCTATCAGCATGAGCCAATCCAGCCAATTCTCTCTGCTGCGGCAGCGCCGTTTCGCGCCGTTCTTCTGGACTCAGTTCTTCGGCGCCTTCAACGACAATGTCTTCAAGACGGCGCTGATCACGGCGATCACTTATGATGCCTTGAGTTGGACGACGCTGGATGTCGGCTTTCTCAATCAATTGATTCCCGGCCTGTTCATCCTCCCGTTCGTGCTGTTCTCGGCCACCGCCGGTCAATTGGCGGACAAGCTCGAAAAGGCGCGGCTGGCGCGGTTCGTGAAATTGCTCGAAATCGTCATCATGATGATAGCCGCGGCAGGTTGGCTGACGCACAATCTGTGGCTGCTGATCGCCGCAGTGGTCGGGATGGGCGTGCATTCGACGATGTTCGGGCCGGTCAAATACGCCTACCTGCCGCAACACTTGAAGCAGGATGAGCTGATCGGCGGCAATGGCGTGATCGAAATGGGAACCTTCGTCGGCATCCTGCTCGGCGAGGTGCTCGGCGCGGTGCTTGCCGCTCATAAGCCGTGGGGCATCGAACTGGTGGCGGGCGGCACGGTGGCGATCGCGATCGTCGGGTGGCTGGCGAGCCGCCGGATTCCGTTGTCGCCGGCGCCGGAGCCGGAACTGAAGATCAGCCGGAATCCGTTCGCCGAGATGGTGCGCAACATCAGTTTTTCGCGCCAGAATCGGCCGGTGTTCCTGTCCTTGCTGGGCAATTCCTGGTTCTGGTTCTACGGCGCCATCATCCTGGCCCAGTTTCCGGTCTTCGCCAAGGATTACCTGCGCGGCGACCATGGCGTCTTCGTGCTGCTGCTGACGGTGTTCTCGCTCGGCATCGGCGCCGGCTCGCTGCTGTGCGAACGCCTGTCGGGCCACAAGGTCGAGATCGGGCTGGTGCCGTTCGGCTCGATCGGACTGTCGGCGTTCGGCGTCGATCTGTATCTTGCCAGCGAGGCTTATCAAGCCGCCCAGACGGTCGACGTCGCCGGTTTCCTGGCGCAGCCCGGCAGCTGGCGCCTCCTGTTCGATTGCGTGATGATCGGCGTGTTCGGCGGTTTCTACATCGTGCCGCTGTTCGCGTTGATCCAGACGCGTTGCGATCCCAAGCATGTTTCCCGCACCATCGCGGGCATGAATATTCTCAATGCCTTGTTCATGGTGGCCGCCGCGCTGGCCGCCATGGTCATGCTGGAAGCGGGCTTCACGATTCCTCAGATCTTCCTGGCCACCGCGGCGTTGAACGCCGTGGTCGCGCTGTATATTTTCTCGCTCGTGCCCGAATTCCTGATGCGTTTCCTCGCCTGGCTGCTGATTCATACGATCCATCGGGTGAAGGTGGTCGATCCGGAACGCATTCCGGAAGAGGGGCCGGCCGTCCTCGTGTGCAACCACGTCAGCTATGTCGACGCGATCGTGATCATGGCGGCCAGCCCGCGCCCGATCCGCTTCGTGATGGATCACCGGATCTTCAAGATACCGCTGCTGTCGTGGATCTTCCGCACCGCGAAGGCGATTCCGATTGCGCCGGCCAAGGAAGACCCGTGGTTGATGGAGAAGGCGTATATCGATATCGCGCAGGCCTTGCATGAAGGCGAACTCGTCTGCATCTTCCCGGAAGGCAGGCTGACCAGCACTGGAGAGATGAACGAGTTCAAGGGGGGCGTGAAGAAAATCATCGAACGTACGCCGGTCCCGGTGATTCCGATGGCTCTGCGCGGGCTATGGGGCAGCCTCCTGACGCGTCATCCTGGCAATCCGTTCGAACGCTCGTTCCGCCGCGGGCCGCGCTCGCATCTGTCGCTGGTCGTCGGCCAGCCGGTGGCGCCGGCGCATGCGACTCCGGACGTCTTGTACGAGAGGGTGCTGGCCTTGCGCGGCGAGTGGAAATGACGATCAACTGGTGACCGTCTTCGCCGCCATGGACAATTCATCGCCCTGGCGTTGCGGGGCCACGGTCGGCAGGTTCAGAATGAACGTGGTGCCGACGCCGACTTCGCTTTGAACGCGGATGCGGCCGCCGAGAATGCCGGACACGATATTATGTGTGATGTTCAGGCCGAGGCCGGAGCCGCCGGCGCCGAGCTTGGTCGTGAAGAAAGGATCGAAAATGCGGTTCAGGTTGGCCGGCGGAATGCCGACGCCGTCGTCCAGCACGCTCATTTCGATCCAGCCGTCGCCGGATTCCTGCGCCCGTATCGTCACCGTTCCGGCCTCCCTGCCTTCGAAGGCGTGCAGCAGGGCGTTGTTGACCAGATTGGCGATGACTTGCCCGAGCGGACCGGGGTAGCTGTCGAGCACGAGGCCGTCGGCGATCTGCTGCTCCACCTTGTAGGCGGTTTTCTTGAGGGTCGGCCAGAGCGTCAGCATGATTTCCGACACCATTTCGGCCAGCGTGAAGGTACGCCGCTGGCTGCTGGTCTGGTCGACGGCCACCTGCTTGAAGCTGGTGACAAGATTCGCGGCGCGATGCAGGTTGCGGATCAGGATGTCGCCTGCCTTGTTGGCATCGGCGATATAGTTTTCCAGCACGGAGCGCTTCAAGCCGTTGCCGGACTGGTAATTGGTAGTCAGGAGCCGGGTCTGGTCTACCAGCGTGCTGGCGACCATCAGGCTGTTGCCGATCGGCGTATTGAGTTCGTGCGCGACGCCGGCCACCAGCGAGCCGAGCGCCGCCAGCTTTTCGCTGCGCACGAGCTCTTCCTGCGCCACGTTCAGGGTTTGCAATGCGTTCGCCAGTTCGCGATTGGCGCGCTGCAATTCCTCGGTGCGCTGGACCACGCGCTCCTCGAGTGTCGCGTTGAGCTCGCGTATCTCGTTCTCGATGCGCCGTTTGTCGGTGACGTCCTCGAATGCGAGGATGTTGAAACGCTCGCCTTCCTGTTCGAAGGAGTGGCCGGAGAATTGCACCAGCACCGTGCTGCCGTCGCCGCGATTCATCCAGATCTCGTGCCGCCGATCGTCCGCGCCGTCGGAGCCGAGCTCGGTGAGCAGCATGTCGCGGTCCGCCGGATTGCAATACAGGTTGAGTTCTTCCGTATTCTTGCCGATGACGGCATTCCTGCTGCGCACGAACAGTTTCTCGAACGCGTGGTTGACGTTTCTTAACACGCGGTTGCCCAGCGCTTCGGTCACCGCCAGGGCGATCGGGGATGATTCGAAGATCGTCGAGAAGCGCTGTTCGCTCGAGCGCAATTCCGCCTCCGCCCGCTTGCGCTCGATCTCGGCCGAGGCCCGTTCGCTGAACACCTGCAACAGCGATTTAACGAGGTCGGAATTGGTCAAGGGCTCGGAATGCAGGATTTCCAGCGCGCCGATCACGTTGCCGCCCGCATCGCGCAACGGGGCGCCGGCGTAACTGTCGAAACCTTCGTCGACCAGTCCCTGGGCACGCGGAAACTGCGTCCGGATGCCGGTGGAAAAGACGCATAGATCGCCGGTCAGCGTGCGTTCGCACGGCGCGCCAAGGGTGCTGAATTCATAGTTGTCCACCGGACGGCCGCGGATGTGGGCCGCCACGGTGCCGATGCGGTGCGGCTGGTCCGGCAGGCGCAAGCCGATCACGGCGCAATCGACGCGCAGGGCGGAGGCCAGGTCGGCCACCAGCAATTCGAAGAACGATTCGCCGGCCAGATATTGGGTGCCTTGCGCCAGGCGCAGCAGGGCGCGGTCGGCCTCGGCCTTCTGTTCCTCGAGCTGGCGCTGATCGGTCACGTCGCGGATGACCGCCATCATGTAGTGCTGGTTGCCGACGTCGAACACCGTGGCGTTGGTCAGGCATTGCCGCAGATTGCCGTATTTGGTGCGCATGGTCCACGGGAAGTCGCGCACCAGCTTGTCGCGCAGCAGCTGCGCGATCATGCGCTTGCGGTCTTCCGAATCGCCCCAGATCTGCAGCTCGAGCGCGGTCTTGCCGGCGACTTCCTCGCGCCGGTAGCCGGCGACGCGCTCGAACGACTGGTTGACGTCGATGATCGTGCCTTCGTTGATCAGGGCGATCGTGACCGGGTCCGGATTGCATTGGAAAGCGCTGGAGAACTTGGCTTCGGAAAGCCGCTGGGCTTCCTCCGTCCGCCGCCGCTCGGTGATGTCTTCCGCCATCGACAGCAGGCGGCCGGTCTGGCCGGTTTCGTCGCTGATATGGGTATGGCTCCATTGGCAGATGATGACCTTGCCGTCGGCGCGAATGTTCTCGTTGATCGTATGGGCGTCGCCGGAATTGAGCATGAATTCGTTGAAGATCTCGTTCCCGCTTCCCGACGACGCGCCGCGATCGATGAAGCTGCCGTGCCGGCCGATCGCCTGTTCGCGCGTATAGCCGAAGATGCGTTCGGCCGCGGTGTTCCATTCGATCACTCGGAAATTGTTGTCCCACTCGATGATCGCGATCGGGCTCTGCTCGACCAGCGCGCGGAAGCGGCGTTCGCGTTCGTGCAGTTCCTGCTCGATCTGCTTGCGCTTGTCGATGTCGAGCTCGAGCTCGTGGTTCTTGCGATCGAGTTCCTCGAACAGCTTGCGCAGCGAAAGACGGGTGTCCTCGAGCCGGCGGCCGAGCAGGCCGATCTCGTCGAGATTGGTCCAGGTGAAGGGGATGTCGAGCTCGCGGCTGGCCAAGCGTTCCGCGCCCTTGGACAGGCGCTGCAGCGGCGAGACCAGGCGTTTTTCGAGAAGCACCAGGATCAGGGCGATCGACACGATCACCTGGGCCGTGAGCGCCGCCATTTGCGCGATCATGGCGTCGATCATGATCTTGCGCAGGCGCGTGCTGCCGACCTCGAGCTCGATCGAGCCGATCGTGCTGCCGCGATAGATCACGGGCCGCTCGATGGATTCCGTGTAGCCGACCCGGCGCTCCGGATGTTCCCCGGAGACGAACACGCCGAGCGCGTTGTCGCGCACCTTGATGCGGATGATGTCCTCGTTGCGCGCCATCATGGCGTCGAGCAGGGCGCCGCCGCTTTCCTGGTTGATGTTCCAGAGCGGCTCCTGCATCCCGTTCGCGAGGATGTCGGCGTTCAGCGTCAGCAGGTCGTGGGTCTGCTTCTTGACGTCTTCATCGTAGCGCTTGAACCAGGAGTAGCCGTTGATCAGCAATGCCGGGAGGATCAGGCCGAGCACCACCACCATTACGAGTGCGCGCCGTATCGTCAATGTGGAACCGATCATCGCTCTCTCTCCACCGCGCTTCGTCTCATGGGTCCGGCGCGGCTGTCTTGACTACTTGGCGGTCTTCAGCCATTCCGTCAACAGATCGGGCGTCATCGGCTTGGCGAACAGGTAGCCTTGGCCGAGCGGGCAGCCGAGCTTGTATAGGATACCGGCCTGGGTTTCGTCTTCCACGCCTTCGGCGATGACCGCCAGGCCGAGATTGCGGCCGAGCTGGACCACCATTTCGGCGATGCTGCTGCCGCGCGAGGAGCTCGTGATCTCGCTGACGAAGGCGCGATCGATCTTGAGCTTGTCCACATGCAGTTGCTGCAGGAAGCTCAGCGACGAGAATCCGGTGCCGAAGTCGTCGATCGCGATCGAAACGCCGGTCTGCTTGATCTGGTCGAGCAGCTTCATCAGCGTGTCGGGTTCCTCCATGGCCATCGATTCGGTGATCTCCAGTTCCACGTGCGACGGAGGGGCCTTGGTCTCTTCCAGGGTGGCGCGCAATGTTTCGAGGAAGCGCGGATGGCGGAACTGGGCTTGCGATACGTTGATCGCCATCGTGAAATCGGTGAATCCGAGCGATTGCAGCCGGACCAGTTCCAGGCAGGCTTCGCGCATGACCCAGGCGCCGAGCTCGATGATGATGCCGGAATATTCCGCGATCGGTATGAAGCGGTCCGGGGGAATGAAAGTGCCGTCGGCTGTCTTCCAGCGCAGCAGCGCTTCGGCGCCGCAGGCGCGGCGGGTCTCGAGATCGACTTGCGGTTGGTACACGACGAACAGCTCGCGCTTCTCGAATCCTGCGCGCAGCGCGTACATCATGCGCACGCGTTCGCGGATGTCCACGCCCATGCGCGACGAGAAGTAGAAATGCCCGGTGCGCTGCTGCAGCTTCGCGCGTTTCAAGGCGATGTCGCCGTCCTTCAGCGCGTCCGCGCCGGTGCCGTCGTATTCGGCCAGGCGAACCAGGCCGATCGTCGCCGACAGCTGTACCGCCTGGGCATCGACGTTGAACGCTCGCTCGAACTGGGACAGGATAAGCTGCGGATTGACCACTTCGTTGTTGCCCAGCACGGCGAAGATGTCGCCGCCCACCCGCGCGACATGGACGCGGGTTCCGAGCCCGGATTGCAGGCGCGCCGCGGCGGCAAGCAGCAATTGGTCGCCGAAATGATGGCCCAGCGCGTCGTTGATTTCCGCGAAATGGTCGATGTCGATCAAGGCCAGCGTGGCGTCGTTGCGGCTCGAACCTGTCAGTGCGTCGTCGATGAGTTCGATCAGGCGCGTGCGGTTCGGCAGCTTGGTGAGCTGATCGTAGAATGCGTAGTTGTGCAGCCGGGACACCAGTTCGACGTTGTCCAGGCCGACGGAGATGTTGCTGCAGAAGACTTCGAGCAGCTGGCGGTCGATTTCCTTCAGCGGCGCCCCGGTATTGAGGAAGGCGGCAAAGTCGCGAGAGCCGTTGCCCGCGAAGTAGAGCGCGGTGTAGTCGGATTCGTAGATATTGCGATGCTCGCACAGCGCCTGTTCCAGCGCGTGGGTGATGCGCTGATCATGCAGCACGCTGATCGGCTTGCTGATCAGTTCGCGATAGTCGCCGGCGGCCGCGATCACCACCAGCTCGCAGCCGTCGTCCTTGGCGCATTCCCGCACGCACAGCAGTCCTTCCGGATGGAGGGTCAGCAGTCCGGCGATCTGGGTGATCACGCCGGCGGCGAAGCTTTCCAGGCCGTGCAGCGCCATCAGCTCGGTGCTCGCATGCACGATCAAGTCCAGGCCGCGGCGGCTGGCGTTGATGGCGCGGATCTGTTCGTAGGAGCGGATCGCGGCGGTGACCGTCGTGTAAAGCTTGATGCGGGTCAGCTCCGACTTGGTTTTGTAATCGTTGATGTCGTAATCGCGGATCGCATCGATCTCCGGCGCGTAGCCCGGCTGGCCAGTGCGCAGGATGATGCGCACTTCCGTCATGCCGAGATCCTCGCGGATATGACGCACCAGGTGCAGGCCGGCGTCTTCCTGTTCCATGACGACGTCGAGCAGGATGACCGCGATGTCTTCCTCGACTTTCAGGAGTTCGCGCGCCTGTTCGGCGGAATAGGCATGCAGGAATTCCAGCGGCCGGCGCTGCATTTCCAGGTTGCTGAGCGCGAAAGTCGTCGCGGAATGCACGTCCGCGTCGTCGTCGATGATCATGACGCGCCAGACTTCACCGTTGCTGCCAGAGACGTGGTGCGTTGTTGATTCCATCTCGTCCAGGAAGACGAGATCCTCCTCGTGGGGCTTGACCGGGTTGCTCATGAGCAGCGTATCTCCGATGCTATGTCATGCGGATTATCGTTATGTAAAAGAGTATATAAGGAATGTATTGCAATAGGGAATGGGTTTCTTCCATGTCTTTTGGAGTGTCGCGTCTTTGGTCTTTCAAGTTGGTAAATTGGTAAGCGGCTCGATGGCGTCGGCAAATCCCCATGCAGAGGAAGGGCGAGGCCCACGGGCGAGTTGCGATACCGCTGGTAAAATGCAATCTTCCTTCGTCCATCCATATTCGCAATCATCATGTCCGGCAACACCATTGGCACCTTGTTTACCGTCACGACGTTCGGAGAATCCCATGGGCCGGCCATCGGCTGCGTGATCGATGGGTGCCCGCCCGGCATGGCGTTGTCGGAAAGCGATATTCAGCCCGACCTCGACCGGCGCAAGCCGGGCACTTCGCGCCATGTGACGCAGCGCCAGGAGGCGGACAAGGTCGAGATCCTGTCCGGCGTGTTCGAAGGCAAGACGACGGGTACGCCGATCGCGCTGCTGATCCGCAACGAAGACCAGCGCAGCAAGGATTACGGCAATATCGCCGACACCTTCCGTCCCGGCCACGCGGATTACACCTACTGGCACAAGTACGGCATTCGCGATCCGCGCGGAGGCGGCCGTTCGTCCGCGCGTCTGACTGCGCCCGTGGTGGGAGCTGGGGCCATCGCGAAGAAATGGCTGCGCGAGCAATACTGCACGACGTTCATGGGATGCCTTTCTCAACTCGGCGACATCGAGATTCCGTTCGAATCCTGGGAGCATGTGCCGGACAATCCCTTTTTCGCCGCCAATGCGAGCATCGTCCCGCGGCTCGAGGAGTATATGGATGCGTTGCGCAAGGACGGCGATTCGTGCGGCGCGCGCATCGACGTCGTGGCGCGCAACGTTCCGGTCGGCCTGGGCGAACCGATCTACGACAAGCTCGATGCCGATATCGCCTATGCGCTGATGGGCATCAATGCGGTCAAGGGGGTCGAGATCGGAGCCGGTTTCAAGTCGATCGCCCAGCGCGGCACGGTGCACGGCGACGAGTTGACGCCGGACGGCTTCGCGACCAACCACGCCGGCGGCATCCTGGGCGGCATTTCGACAGGCCAGGACATCACCGCCTCGATCGCGATCAAGCCGACCTCGAGTATCCGCACGCCGCGCCAGTCGATCGACAAGAGCGGCAATCCAGTCCAGGTCGAAACTTTCGGGCGCCACGATCCCTGCGTCGGCATCCGCGCCACGCCGATCGCCGAGGCGATGCTGGCGCTGGTGCTGATGGATCACGCGTTGCGCCATCGCGCGCAATGCGGCGACGTGCGCGTCGCCACGCCGAAGATCGCGGCGCACATCAAGTAGGACGCGCGGTTTCCGTTCGATTTCTGGAATAAGCGTCTTCTCCGTGTCGCATCGCCCCTGGCCCAGGCAGTCCGTCGGCTTCGCCTTTTTCTTCTTCGCCTATTACGGCTATGTCGGCATGTTCACGCCGTATGCCAGCCTGTTCTTCGCCGAGCGCGGCATGTCGGCGGGCCAGATCGGCGTGCTCATGTCCTTGATGCAGGTCATGCGCATCTTCGGTCCCAACCTGTGGGGCTGGGTCGCGGATCGTACCCAGCGCCGCGTCGCGGTACTGCGCATGACGGCGTTGGCAGCCCTGGCGAGCGCCTCGGGCCTGTACTTCGGACATACCTTCATGCAGTTCTTTGCCGTGATGGTGCTGCTCAATACCTTCACGAGCTCGCACGGCCCGCTGTCGGAAGCATTGCTGCTGTCCGAAATGCGCGGCGACCTGACGCATTACGGCCCGCTGCGGCTGTGGGGGTCGGTCGGTTTCATCGTCCTGGTGACCCTGGGCGGCAAGCTGCTCGACCGGTTCGGCATCGGGCTGCTGCCGGCGGCGACGCTGGCGATGCTCGCGGCGGTATGGCTGGCCAGCCTGCGGCTACAGGAAAGCGCCCGCGAGCCGACGCAGCGCGACGCGCCCTCCGTCGCCGCGCTCCTGAAAAAGCCCGAAGTGATCGCCTTCTTCGTCTCGACATTCCTGATGATCGCCGCGCACGCGGCGCTCTATGTCTTCTATTCTCTGTATCTGTCCCGGATCGGGTATAGCAAGACGGTGATCGGATTGATGTGGTCGCTCGGCGTGATCGCCGAAATCGCCTTTTTCTTTTACCAGGCGCCGATCTTCCGGCGCATTCCGGTGCGGCGGTTGATGGTGGCGAGCCTGCTGCTGGGCGCGCTGCGTTTTCTGATGATCGGTTTCGGCGCCGAATCCTTGGTCCTGCTGCTCGTCGCGCAACTCCTGCACGCGGCCAGTTTCGGCAGCCATCATTCGGCGGCGGTGGCGACCCTCCAGCGCTGGTTCGCCGGCCCCCTGCAGGCGCGCGGCCAGGCGCTCTACGTGAGCGTCTCCTACGGGCTTGGCGGGACGGCGGGCGGCTTGGTGCTGAGCTTGTTCTGGGATAGATTCGGTGCGCAGGCGGTCTATCTGGTGGCGGCGGGATTCGCCCTGGCTGGCGCGGCCGCGGCCGCTTTTTCATATCGTTGGCAATCACATAGCGAGGAAAACCGATGAACTGGACGTTAAAAATGAATCGGCCCCTGAAGCGTATCGTGCTGGCCGTGGCGCTGGTCGCGCTCGCCGCCTGCGAAACGGTACAGACGACGCAGGGCGGAGTGGTCGGCGTCAACCGGCCGCAGAAGATGGCGGTATCGTCGGCGGAAATCAATCAGGCGGCCGGCAGGGAGTACGCCCAGTTGATCGAGGGCGAACGGCGCAAGGGCGAGCTGAATCCCAATCCCGCGCAGACGCAGAGAGTGCGAGCCATCGCCGCCAAGCTGATCCGGCAGACGACGGTGTTCCGCCAGGATGCGGCCGGCTGGGCCTGGGAAACCAACGTCATCGCCGACAAGGATGTCAACGCCTGGTGCATGCCGGGAGGAAAGATTGCCGTCTATTCCGGACTGATCGAGAAATTGCATGCCACGGACGATGAACTGGCCGCCGTGATCGGCCACGAAATCGCGCATGCCTTGCGCGAGCATGCACGCGAACGGATTTCCGAGCAGATGTTTGCCGGATTCGGCGCTTCCATCGTGGATGCGATCGGTTCGGCCTACGGGGTCCGGGGACTCGGACGCGCCACCAGCACCGGCTTCCAGTTGTTTGCCGGCTTGCCGCATTCGCGCGAACAGGAAGTCGAAGCCGACCGCATCGGCGTCGAACTGGCGGCGCGCGCGGGCTACGATCCGCGGGCTGCCGTCACGCTGTGGGAAAAAATGGGGAGCAGCGGCGGAGCCGAGCCGCCGGAGTTCTTATCGACCCATCCTTCGCCGAGGGGGCGATTGCAAGATCTGAGAGTGTATTCGCAGCGCGTCCTGCCGCTGTACGAAGAGGCAAAGCGGAGACGTTGAGCGCTGAAAAATAGGTAACAAAAGAAAAAACGCCCGTTCGTAACTTGACGGGCGTTTTTCATTGGGTGGGATGCTTGGTTTTGCAATGCACAAATATGGCATAATCAAAAGTTCCCGATACAAAATTTTGCCGCCGACGATTTCGACCATGGCTCAGACTCTCTACGACAAACTGTGGGAATCGCACGTCGTCCACACCGAGGACGACGGCACCGCGATCCTGTACATCGACCGCCATCTCGTGCATGAAGTCACGAGTCCCCAGGCATTTGAAGGATTGAAGCTGGCCGGGCGCAAGCCATGGCGCATTTCCGCCAACCTGGCGGTGGCCGACCACAACGTCCCGACCACCGACCGCTCCCACGGCATCGCCGATCCGGTCTCGCGCTTGCAAGTCGAGACGCTCGATGCCAATACGAAGGAATACGGGCTGACGTATTTCAGCATGAACGACAAACGCCAGGGCATCGTGCACGTGATCGGGCCGGAGCAGGGCGCGACGCTGCCCGGCATGACCGTCGTCTGCGGCGATTCGCATACCTCGACCCATGGCGCGTTCGGCGCGCTGGCGCACGGCATCGGCACCTCCGAGGTCGAGCATGTGCTGGCGACGCAGACGCTGCTGGCCAAGAAATCCAAATCCATGCTGGTCCAGGTCGACGGCGCGCTGCCGTTCGGCGTGACCGCCAAGGATATCGTGCTCGCCGTGATCGGCAAGATCGGCACCGCTGGCGGCACCGGCTATGCGATCGAATTCGCCGGTTCCGCGATCCGCTCGCTGTCGATGGAGGGCCGCATGACGGTCTGTAACATGGCGATCGAAGCCGGTGCCCGCGCCGGCATGGTGGCCGTCGACGATACGACGATCAATTACATCAAGGGGCGGCCGTTCGCGCCGGCCGGCCCGCATTGGGATCGCGCCGTCGATTACTGGCGCACCCTGCATTCCGATCCGGGCGCGAAATTCGACCTGGTCGTGACGCTCGATGTGGCCGAGATCAAGCCGCAAGTCACCTGGGGCACCTCGCCGGAGATGGTGGTGCCGATCGATGACCGCGTGCCGGATCCGGACAAGGAAAAGGATGCCGTCAAGCGCGATGCGATGGAAAAGGCGCTGATCTACATGGGCTTGAAGCCGAACACGGCGATCGCCGATATCCGCATCGACAAGGTCTTCATCGGTTCCTGCACCAATTCGCGCATCGAGGATTTGCGTGCCGCGGCGGCCGTCGTGCGCGGCAAATTCCGTGCGTCGAACGTGAAGCTGGCGATGGTCGTGCCTGGCTCCGGCCTGGTCAAGGAGCAGGCCGAGCGCGAAGGCCTCGACCGGATTTTCAAGGACGCCGGTTTCGAATGGCGCGAGCCGGGTTGCTCGATGTGTCTGGCGATGAATGCCGACCGCCTCGAGCCGGGAGAGCGTTGCGCCTCGACCTCGAACCGTAATTTCGAGGGGCGTCAGGGCCAGGGCGGGCGTACTCACCTGGTCTCGCCGGCCATGGCCGCCGCCGCCGGTATCGCGGGGCATTTCGTCGATGTCAGGGCGCTGCGTTGATTCCGCGCTGCGTCGAATCTTGTCTTGTTAGGGAGAAAAAAGGATGAAGAAACTTTTCGCACTCGTGGTCGCCATGTTCGTGCTGGCCGGCTGCAATACCGTCCAAGGCATCGGCAAGGATGTGAAGAAGGCCGGCGAAGCGGTTGAAAACGCCGGCAAGAGATAACTTCTGATTTCGCTCATGGAAAAATTCACCGTACATGAAGGCTTGGTGGCGCCGCTCGATCGGGCCAACGTCGATACCGACGCCATCATCCCGAAGCAATTCCTGAAATCGATCAAGCGCAGCGGCTTCGGCCCCAACCTGTTCGACGAGTGGCGCTATCTCGACCACGGCGAGCCCGGCATGGACAATGCGAAGCGGCCGCTGAATCCCGATTTCGTGCTGAATCAGGCGCGCTATCAAGGCGCGTCGATCCTGCTGACGCGCAAGAACTTCGGCTGCGGCTCCTCGCGCGAGCACGCGCCGTGGGCGCTGCAGCAGTACGGTTTCCGTGCCGTCATCGCGCCGAGCTTCGCGGATATCTTTTTCAACAATTGCTTCAAGAACGGCTTGCTGCCGATCGCGTTGTCGGAGGCGCAGGTCGATCGCCTGTTCGATGAGGTCAAAGCCTTTCCGGGATTCCGGCTCGTCGTCGATCTCGATCGGCAGGTCGTCGCCACGACCGACGGCGGCATGAGCTATCCGTTCGAAGTCGATGCCTTCCGCAAGTATTGCCTGTTGAACGGCCTGGATGATATCGGCCTGACGTTGCGTCATGCCGACAAGATCCGGGCGTTCGAGGAGCGTCATCTGGCCGCTCATCCATGGCTCGCGAATACCATCTAACTCTTTCCTGAGGTCATTTTGAAAATCGCAATCCTGCCGGGCGACGGCATCGGCCCCGAAATCATCGAGCAAGCGGTCAAGGTCCTGAACGCGCTCGACGAGAAGTTTGAAATGGAAACCGCGCCGGTCGGCGGCGCCGGCTATGAAGCGCATGGCCATCCGCTGCCGGATGCCACGCTCAAGCTGGCGAAGGAGGCCGATGCGGTCCTGTTCGGCGCCGTCGGCGACTGGAAATACGACAAGCTCGATCGTCCGCTGCGTCCCGAGCAGGCGATTCTCGGCCTGCGCAAGAATTTGAATTTGTTCGCCAACCTGCGTCCGGCGGTCCTGTATCCGGAACTGGCCGGCGCCTCGACGCTGAAGCCGGAGGTCGTTTCCGGTCTCGACATCCTGATCATTCGCGAGCTGACCGGCGACATCTATTTCGGCCAGCCGCGCGGCGTGCGCGAATGCCCGGACGGCCCGTTCAAGGGCGAGCGTGAAGGATTCGACACGATGCGGTATGCTGAGTCCGAGATCCGCCGTATCGCGCATGTGGCCTTCCAGGCCGCGCGCAAGCGCAACAAGCGTCTGACCAGCGTCGACAAGGCCAACGTGCTCGAGACCTTCCAGTTCTGGAAGGACATCGTCACCGACGTGCACAAGGAATACCAGGACGTGGCGCTCGATCATATGTATGTCGACAACGCCGCGATGCAATTGGTGCGCGCGCCGAAGAAGTTCGACGTGATCGTGACCGGCAACATGTTCGGCGACATCCTGTCCGACGCCGCCGCCATGCTGACCGGCTCGATCGGCATGCTGCCGTCGGCGTCGCTCGATGCGAACAACAAGGGGCTGTATGAGCCGTCGCACGGTTCGGCGCCCGATATCGCCGGCAAGGGCGTCGCCAATCCGTTGGCGACGATTTTGTCTGCGGCGATGATGCTGCGCTATTCGTTGAACAGGGCCGAACAGGCCGATCGCATCGAAAACGCGGTCAAAAAGGTGCTGGCGCAAGGCTTGCGTACGCCGGATATCCATGAAGAAGGCATGAGCCGCGTCGGCACCGTCGAAATGGGCGATGCTGTGGTGCGGGCGTTGGGATAGATTTTTCGAGTGAAGTGAACCATAGGGGATTATCGTGAAGCTAGTGGGTCTGGTAGGTTGGCGTGGAATGGTGGGTTCGGTCCTCATGCAGCGCATGCAGGAAGAGGGCGATTTCGCCCATATCGAGCCGGTGTTCTTCTCGACATCGAACGCGGGCGGCAAGGCGCCGGCGATGGCCAAGAACGAAACGACGCTGAAAGACGCCAATGACATCGATGAACTCAAGAAGTGCGAGATCATCATTACCTGCCAGGGCGGAGACTATACAACCGAGATTTTCCCGCAACTGCGCGCCGCGGGCTGGAACGGTTACTGGATCGACGCGGCGTCGACGCTCCGGATGAAGGACGATGCGATCATCATCCTCGACCCGGTCAATCTCGATGTGATCAAGACCGCGCTCACCAAGGGCGTGAAGAACTACATCGGCGGCAACTGCACGGTATCCTGCATGCTGATGGGACTGGGCGGACTGTTCCAGCGCGATCTGGTCGAGTGGATGACCTCGATGACCTACCAAGCGGCGTCCGGCGGCGGCGCGCAGCACATGCGCGAGCTGCTGACCCAGTTCGGTTCCATCAACGCCGAAGTCAAGGCGCTGCTCGACGACCCGCATTCCGCGATCCTGGAAATCGACCGCAAGGTGCTGGCCAAGCAGCATTCGATGAGCGCCGAGGAGATCAAGCAATTCGGCGTGCCGCTCGGCGGCAACCTGATTCCCTGGATCGACAAGGACCTAGGCAACGGCGTGTCGCGCGAAGAATGGAAGGCCGGTGCTGAAACCAACAAGATCCTCGGTCGCGGCGAGGCTTTCGGCGCGGGCGCCAAGGCGGCAATTCCGGTGGATGGGCTCTGCGTGCGCATCGGCGCGATGCGTTGCCATTCACAGGCCTTGACCATCAAGCTCAAGAAAGATGTGCCGCTGGACGAAATCGCCGACATCATCGCCTCGAACAATCAGTGGGTGAAAGTCGTGCCGAACACGCGCGAGGCGTCGATGACGGATCTGACGCCGGCCGCGGTGACCGGTAGTCTGAGCATCCCGGTCGGTCGCCTGCGCAAGATGCAGATGGGCAACGACTATCTGTCGGCTTTCACGGTCGGTGATCAACTGCTGTGGGGTGCGGCCGAACCGCTGCGCCGCATGCTGCGCATCATTCTCGACAAGTAAATAGCGCAATATTGCTTTCGCGGCCGCCCAGGCGACCGCGTTGCAAGTCCACAACAACAAACCCGCCCAGGCTTTTCTGTTACGGAAAAGGCTCGGCGGGTTTTACATATCTTGGCAAGATGGTTACACTTGCGCGTCCAAGTCCATGATGATATGGTGAAAGTTCCTTGCGCCGGCCGGAAACCGGCGCAGGTTTGCGCTTACACAGAATGTCCGACACCGGAATTCAATTTATGACAATGCGTTCAAACATTCGTCCGAAATTTCAAGCCTTCAGTTTAAAGACGCTCAGTGCTGCTGTTGTTTCGGCGATGCTGCTTGTCAATGCAAATGCGGCCGGATTGGGCAAACTGACGGTATTGTCCGCTCTCGGGCAACCCTTGCATGCCGAAATCGAGCTGACCTCGGTCGCCAAGGACGAGGCCTCCACGCTGGCACCGCGCCTGGCTTCGATGGATGCATTCAAGCAAGCCAATGTCGAATTCAATCCGGTGTTGTTTTCCTTGCGCTTCGCCGTCGAGCAGCGCGCTGGACGTCATTTCATCCGTGTCACGTCGTCGCAACCGATCAATGAGCCCTTCGTCGACTTGTTGCTTGAGTTGGGCGGCGGCAACACGCGTCTGATTCGCGAATACACTTTCCTGCTCGATCCGGCCGATCTGCGCACTTCGCAATCGCCGCAGGTGGCAGCCCCCATCGTATTGCCGCCGGCGGCCCTGGCGCGTCGCGAGCCGGAAGCGGCGGCCGCGCCGGTTCAGCCGGTCCAGCAGCCGTCCGCGCAAACCGATGGCGTGGCAGCGACCGCCTCCGATAATCCTTCCGGAAAACCCGAGAAATCGGTGCGTCGCGCGCCCCAGCCCATGGCCCCGTCCGCTCCATCTGCTCCGACCGGCGATGCCGGCGAGTACAAGGTGCGCGATGGCGATTCGCTGTCCAAGATCGCCGGCCAGCACAGGCAGCAGGGCGTGTCGCTCGATCAGATGCTCGTCGCGCTGTACCGCGCCAATCCCGATGCCTTCATCGGCAAGAACATGAATCGCTTACGCTCGGGCCAGATCCTGACTCTGCCGAATGCCGAGACGGCGAGCGCGATTGGCGCTTCGGAGGCGCATGGCATCGTCCGCGCCCATGCGAGCGATTTCAATAATTACCGCAACAAGCTGGCCGGGCAGGTCGCTGTCGCGGCGCCGCAACCCTCCGTCGAGTCCAGGCAGAGCGCCGGCGGCAAGATCACGGCGAAGGTCGAGGAGAAGGCGACTCCGGCCAACGAGGCGAAAGACAAGCTGAAACTGTCGAAATCCCTGGCCGGCACTGGCGACAAGGCTGCCGCGAGAGCGGATGAAGACCGGATCGCGACGGAAAAAGCCTTGGCGGAATCCAATGCCCGCGTGAAGGAACTCGAAAAGAACGTCAGCGAGTTGCAGAAACTCCTCGAAATCAAGAACAAGGATCTGGCCGACCGGCAAAGACAGGCCGATGCCGGCAAGGTTCCGGCCCAGCCTGCGGCTTCCGAGCCGGCGCCGGCCGTTGCGTCCGCGCCGGCCCCAGCGCCATCCACACCGTCCGAAGCCAAGCCGGAAGCGTCCGCGGCTTCCGCCGCTGCTTCTGCTCCGGTCGCCGCTTCCGCGCCTCCGGCAGCCAAGCCGAAGATCAAGCGGGTCGAGCCGGAACCCGAGCCCAGCCTGGTCGATTCGTTGTCGGATTATCTCCTTCCAGCCGGCTTGATCGCCGCGCTGGCAGCGTTGGGCGGAGGCTTCTATGTTTGGCGCCGACGCAAGCAGGAGAAGCCTTTCGAAGACAGCATCCTCACCGATTCGAGCCTGAAAACGAATTCGCTGTTCGGCTCGACCGGCGGGCAAAGCGTCGATACCAACAACAGCATCTTCAATTCGAGCTTTGCTCCGTCCGTCAGCCAGCTCGATTCCAATGAAGTCGATCCGGTGGCGGAAGCCGATGTCTATATCGCCTACGGCCGCGATGCCCAAGCCGAGGAGATCCTGAAAGAAGCGCTCCGTACGCAGCCGGAGCGCCACGCCGTGCGCGTGAAACTGCTCGAGATCTACGCCAACCGCAAGGATTTGCGTTCGTTCGAGATTCTTGCCACTGAGCTGTACGGCATGACCAAGGGCGAAGGCGAGGAATGGGCCCAGGCTGCGACGTTGGGACATGGCATCGATCCGAAGAATCCGCTGTATGCGAGCGGCAAGCCGGCCGAGCAAGCGATGGCGGCCGGGGCTGTCTCGGCTTCTCCGCCTGTCGATGAGCCCGATCTGGACGCTTTGATTCCATCGCCGATGCCTCCCGCAGCGGACGAGTCGATGGCGCAAGAGGCGCCGGCGGAGGAGCCCAAGCAGCCGTCGAATGAACTCGATTTCGATCTCGAAGGCTTGAACGAGCAAATCGAAGCGCCGAACACGATTCCGCGCCCGATGCCCGCCGAGATCAAGGCCGAGATGGAGGAAATCAATTTCGATTTCCTCGATAGCGGCAGTGCCACCCAGCAAGCGGAGCAACCAGCGGCCGCCCCAGCCGTGGAGGAACCCGCTCTCGAGCTGCCGCCGGTCGCGCAGGTTCCCGCACCGGAAATGCCGGCGCTGGACATGCCGGCGATCGATATTCCATCACTGGATATCCCCGCGCCGGACGCACCGAAGGTCGCAGCGGAGGAGCCGTTCATGGAACCGGCCGCGATGGAAATGCCGCTTGAAGCGCCGCGGATTCCCGACGATGAAAATCTTGTCGATATCGTGAACGAACAACCGGCGGCTGCGCCGAGCATGGCCGCTGCCGAGCAAAAGACCGAGGCGGAGCTTGAATTCGACCTGTCCGGCATCACGCTCGAGCTTCAGACGGAGGAAGGCAGGTCCGGCCTGGTGCAGGAAGCCTACGCGGTGCACGACACCGGCGACGCCGAGGATTATTCGAACAATGCCGAAATGGCTACCAAGCTCGATCTGGCCGTGGCCTATCAGGAAATCGGCGACAAGGAAGGTGCGCGCGAATTGCTCGATGAAGTGATCAAGGGCGGCACGCCCGAGCAATCGGAAAAGGCACGGACGCTGCTCGCCAAGCTGGCTTGACCGCCTACTTTGTAGATACGGGCGCGGCATGTGGCTGCGCCCTTTTTTATTTCGGTACGTACCTAAAGTCTCGATAGCGGAATGGATCGCGAATTGAAGCGCATCGTCCTCGGTGTCCAGTATGACGGCATGCACTGGCATGGATGGCAGACCCAGCCGGACGGCCATACCGTGCAGGACCGCCTGGAGTTCGCGCTCGAGCAGTTCGCGCGGCAGCCGATCGCCACGACGTGCGCCGGGCGCACCGATACGGGGGTGCATGCGCTCGAGCAAGTCGTGCATTTCGATACCGGGCTCGATCGCGACATGTTTTCCTGGGTGCGCGGCGTCAACGCCTTCCTGCCGCCGTCGATCGCGGTGCGCTGGGCATGCGAAGTGCCGCGCGCTTCCGGCGCGAGCGGCGACGATTTTCACGCCCGTTTCAGCGCCCGGGCCCGAACCTATCACTACGTGCTATACAACCATCCGGTGCGTTCGCCGCTGCTGGCAGGGCGGGCCGGCTGGGTGTTCCGGCCGCTCGACGTGGAAGCGATGCGGCAAGGGGCGAGCCACCTGATCGGTACGCACGACTTCTCGGCATTTCGCGCGGCGGAATGCCAGGCGAAAACGCCGGTCAAAACGATGTACGGCATCGAGATCGAACGGCGCGGCGACCTGATCGTATTCACGCTGCGCGCGACGGCTTTCCTGCATCACATGGTGCGCAACATCGTCGGTTCGCTGATCCTGACCGGCAACGGCAACCAGCGACCGGATTGGATCCGGCAAGTGCTGGAGCAGCGCGACCGGGCGTTGGCCGCGCCGACCTTCATGCCCGACGGCTTGTATCTGGCGAATATCGAATACGATGCGAAATGGCGGTTGCCGCAAGAGGGCGGCGATCCGATTTCCTGGCTTTTGCCCGACACGACGATCCGATGAACCGACGTACCCGAATCAAGATCTGCGGATTGACCCGCGAGGAAGACGTGCGAGCCGCGGTCGGCGCGGGCGCCGATGCGCTCGGTTTCGTGTTCTATGCCAAGAGCCCTCGTTACGTCGTCCCGGAAGCCGCCGCTCGCTTGGCCGCTCTGGTGCCGCCGTTCGTGTCGACCGTCGGCTTGTTCGTCAATGCCTCGTCTGACGAAATCGCGGCGACGGCCGCCCAAGCGCCGCTGGCGTTGCTGCAATTCCACGGCGACGAGACCGTCGAGCAGTGCAGCGCGGCCGCCGAACGCGTCAACAAGCCGTTCATGCGCGCCTTGCGCGTGCGGCCGGGTATGACGCCTGCCGATTTGCTAGAATACGAAGCGAAATATCGCGCCGCCAGCCGGCTGTTCGCCGGTATCCTGCTCGACACCTTTGTCGATGGTTATGGCGGCGGTGGAAAGGTTTTCGATTGGTCTCTCGTTCCAAAAGATCTCGCTCCTCGGGCCGTTTTGAGTGGTGGCTTGAGCGTGCAAAACGCAACTGACGCGGTGGCGCGGGTGCGCCCGTATGCCGTCGACGTCAGCAGCGGCGTCGAACGTTCGGCATCGGAAAAGGGCATCAAGGATGCCGCCAAGATCCGCGCCTTCGTCGAGGCGGTGCGTGCGGCGGATGCAATCGGCTGAATTCCCTGAATCGGCCGAGCCATCGGATAGCAGAGAGATAACCATGAAAGAATTGAATCCGCTCGAACACTACGCGGAGCGCCAGGCCACGCCGTCATCGGCCCATCACCAGGCAGCGCGCTACAACCTTCCCGATTCCCGCGGCCACTTCGGCCCCTACGGCGGATCCTTCGTTTCGGAAACGCTGACCCATGCGCTGTCCGAACTCAAGGACGCTTATGCCCGCTATAGCAAGGAGCCGGAGTTCCTCGCCGAATTCGCCCGCGAATTGAAGCATTTCGTGGGCCGGCCGAGTCCGATCTACCACGCCAAGCGCTGGTCCGACGAAGTCGGCGGCGCGCAAATCTATTTCAAGCGCGAAGATCTCAACCACACCGGCGCGCACAAGATCAACAACGTGATCGGCCAGGCCTTGCTCGCCAAGCGCATGGGCAAGCCGCGCGTGATCGCCGAGACCGGCGCGGGACAGCATGGCGTGGCGACGGCGACGATCTGCGCGCGCTTCGGCCTCGAATGCGTGATCTATATGGGCAGCGAAGACGTCAAGCGCCAGGCGCAGAACGTCTATCGGATGAAATTGCTGGGAGCTTCCGTGGTCCCGGTCGAATCGGGTTCGAAGACGCTCAAGGATGCGTTGAACGAAGCGATGCGCGACTGGGTCACGAATGTCGAGAATACGTTTTACATCATCGGCACCGTCGCCGGGCCGCATCCCTATCCGATGATGGTGCGCGATTTCCAGTCGGTGATCGGCACCGAATGCATCGCGCAAATGCCCGAGATCGCCGGCCGCCAGCCCGACTATGTCGTCGCCTGCATCGGCGGCGGTTCCAATGCGATGGGTATTTTCTATCCTTATATCGATCATCGGGATGTGAAGCTGGTCGGCGTCGAGGCGGCGGGCGAGGGCTTGGAGACGGGCCGGCATTCCGCCTCGCTGACGGCCGGATTCCCGGGCGTCCTGCATGGGAACCGGACGTATCTTCTGCAGGACGAGAACGGCCAGATCATCGAGACGCATTCGGTTTCGGCCGGCCTCGATTATCCAGGGGTCGGTCCCGAGCATGCCTGGCTGAAGGATGCGGGCAGGGCGCAATACGTTTCGGTGACGGACGAAGAAGCGCTCGCAGCCTTCCATCAATGCTGCCGTATCGAGGGCATCATTCCGGCGCTCGAATCGAGCCACGCGCTTGCCTATGCCGCCAAGTTCGCCGCTTCGCTGCCGAAGGACAAGATCATTCTTGCCAATTTGTCCGGCCGCGGCGACAAGGATATGCATACGGTGGCCGAACGCATGGGCATCAAGTTTTGAGCGCCGGCGGCCGGTATCGATAGCGAACCGTCATCCAGCGCCGCCCCATTCGCTGCAGCATAGGGCGGCGTATAACTGAAATCCTTGCCGAATCCCAGACATGTCCCGAATTCAATCCGTCTTGTCCGCGCTTGCAGCGCAAAATCGAAAGGGCTTGATTCCTTTCATCACCGCCGGCGACCCGGCTCCCGAACTCACCGTGCCGTTGATGCATGCCCTGGTGGCCGGCGGCGCCGATATCCTCGAACTCGGGGTGCCGTTCTCCGATCCGATGGCCGATGGTCCCGTGATCCAGCGTGCTTCCGACCGCGCATTGGCGCAAGGCGTCACGTTGCAACGGGTGTTGCAATTCGTTCGCGAGTTCCGCGCCACCAATTCGGCCACGCCGGTCGTCTTGATGGGCTATGCCAATCCGATCGAGCGCATGGGGCTTTGTGCCTTCATCCATGCGGCGCGCGAAGCCGGCGTGGATGGTGTGCTGGTGGTGGATTATCCGCCCGAGGAATGCGAGGAATTCGCGGCGGCATTGAAAGAAGCGGCCCTGGATCCGATTTTCCTGCTGGCGCCGACCTCGACCGAGGAACGGATCGAACAACTCGGCAAGATTGCCAGCGGCTATGTATATTACGTATCGCTCAAGGGAGTGACCGGGGCCGGCCACCTCGATCTCGACGCCGTCGCCGCCATGATTCCGAAGATCAAGAAACATGTGAAAGTGCCGGTCGGGGTCGGTTTCGGGATCCGCGACGGGGCGACCGCCAAGGCGATCGCCTCGGTTTCGGACGCCGTCGTGATCGGCAGCCGCATCATCCAGGAACTGGAAAACACACCGCGCGAGCAAGCCGTCGCGGCGGTGCAAAGCTTGTTGTCCGGTATTAGAAAGGCATTGGATGGCTGATTTTGGATGCAGATGAACTCAAATTGCATAAGTTTGAAATAATGGTAACATCTGATTCCGGTTCGTGATTGCGGACCGGTCTTTGGCACATTTGGCTGCAGCAGGTACAATGCCGCAACAAAAAATTCAGTGAGGTCACCATGAGTTGGCTAGAAAAGCTGCTTCCTCCGCGTATCCAGCGTTCCGAGACGGCACAACGCAAATCGGTTCCGGAAGGCCTATGGGTGAAGTGCCCTTCCTGCGAAGCCGTCCTGTATCGCAGCGATCTGGAGGCGAATATCCATGTCTGCCCGAAATGCGATCATCATTTGCGCATCCGCGCACGCGAGCGCCTCGACGCGTTGCTCGATGCCGGCGGACGTTATGAAATCGGCCAGGAAATCTTGCCGGTCGATACCCTGAAATTCAAGGACAGCAAGAAATATCCGGATCGCCTCAAGGATGCGCTCGAAGCCACCGGAGAGACCGATGCGCTGGTGGTCATGGGCGGCGCGATCATGAGCCTGCCGGTCGTCGTTGCGTGTTTCGAATTCGAATTCATGGGCGGCTCGATGGGCTCGGTAGTCGGCGAGCGCTTCGCACGCGGCGCGCAGACGGCGCTGGAGCAAAAAGTGCCGTTCATCTGCTTCACCGCCACCGGCGGCGCGCGCATGCAGGAAGGCTTGCTGTCGTTGATGCAAATGGCGAAGACGACCTCGATGCTGACCAAATTATCCGAGAAGAAGCTGCCCTTCATCTCGGTGCTGACCGATCCGACCATGGGCGGCGTGTCCGCGTCGTTCGCCTTCATGGGCGACGTCGTGATCGCCGAGCCGAAGGCCTTGATCGGCTTTGCCGGCCCGCGCGTGATCGAGAATACGGTGCGCGAGAAATTGCCGGAAGGCTTCCAGCGTTCGGAATTCCTGCTGCAGAAGGGGGCGGTCGACATGATCGTCGACCGCCGCAAGATGCGCGAGGAAATCGCGCGCCTGCTCGCCTTGCTGCAGGACCAGCCGGCGGAAGTGCTGGCCTGATCGCATCGTTTCGTACGACAACCCGGACCGCATTGCCGTCCGGGTTTTTTGTTCCGTACCGCGTCCCCATATATCGACGGCGTCGTATTCCGTTTTCAAGCTGTTTTCGTTTCGCCATGCAAACTCTCCCCACCACGCTCGACGCCTGGCTTTCGCTGCTCGAGGCGCGTCATGCCAAGGCTATCGACATGGGCCTGGATCGCGTCAAGGCGGTCAAGGAACGCCTTGGCCTGAGATTCGATTGTCCGGTCATCATGGTGGCCGGCACCAACGGCAAGGGGTCGACCTGCGCAATGCTGGAGTCGGTCCTGCTGCAGGCCGGTTATCGCGTCGGGCTCTACATCAAGCCGCACTTCTTGCGTTTCAACGAGCGCGTCCGCATCGGCGGCGAGATGGCGTCCGATGAGGCGCTGATCGCCAATTTCGAGGCGGTGGAAGCCGCGCGCGGCGAGGTGTCGCTGACTTATTTCGAATTCACGACGTTGGCGATCATGCGGCTCTTATCGCAGGCGAATCTCGATGTCGTGATTCTCGAAGTCGGCCTCGGCGGGCGGCTCGACGCCGTCAACGTGATCGATGCCGATGTCTCCATCGTGACCAATGTCGATATCGACCATACCGAATATCTCGGCGATACGCGCGAGAAAATCGGATTCGAGAAGGCAGGCATCTTCCGCACCGGGAAGACGGCGATCTGCAGCGACCCGATACCGCCGCAATCCCTGATCGACCATGCCGTGGAAATCGGCGCCGACCTATGGCTGTTCGGCCGCGATTTCAATTATTCCGGCGACAAGCAGCAATGGAATTACGGCGGCCGTACGATGCGCCGTAATTCGCTCGGTTACCCGAGCCTGCGCGGCGCGAACCAGCTGCTGAATGCCTGCGCAGTCCTTGCCGCCCTGGAAAGCCTGCGCGACCGGCTGCCGGTTAGCGCACAGGAAGCGCGCAACGGGCTCGTCATGGTTGAATTGCCGGGACGCTTCCAGGTATTGCCGGGGCGCCCTTCGGTGATCCTCGATGTCGCGCATAATCCGCATGCGGCCGCGACGCTCGCCCAGAACCTCGCCAACATGGGCTTCCACCGTTATACCTTCGCGGTATTCGGTTCCATGCATGACAAGGATATCGACGGCGTGATCGCGCAGTTGAAGGATCATGTCGATCATTGGTGCGTCACCGATTTGCCGCTGCCGCGCGCCGCATCGGCCGATTACCTGAGGGAGCGGCTCGCCGCCGCCGGCATTGCATTCAGCGCTGAACCGGGCGCCGAAAGAAGCATCCAAGTCTTTCCTTCTCCTGCGGAAGCTTTCGCAAATGCAATGAGTCGAGCAGGCGAGAATGATAGAATTGCGGTTTTCGGATCCTTCCTCACCGTTGCCGGCGTCATGGCCGCGCGAAATCAAGGCAACTGAGGAAGCCTGCTGCGGCGGGCAAACGGAAACCACCGATCTCTCCGACGATTTTCAACAGTTTTCGCATGGGCTTGTTCTCGTTTCTCCGCAAAAACAAGCAAGAAGCTTCCGCCGGCGACAGCGAGTTTTACTCGCGCGCCGAGGAAGAGTCCGGCTCGGCGCGCAGCCGCAGACGGCGTAAGCAGGGCAAGACCGCCGAAGCGGCCGATCCGATCCTGCCGGAAAAGAAGCGCGCCCGTCGCCGCCTGGTCGGCGCCCTGGCCTTGGTGCTCGCGGCGGTGATCGGTTTGCCGATGATCCTCGATTCCGAGCCGAAGCCGGTCGCCGACGACATCTCGATCCAGATTCCATCCAAGGACAAGCCTTTGCCTCCGGCACCTGCCGCGCCCTCGGCGGCGCCGGGCGCCGCATCCGCGGCGCTCGACAAGAAAGAGGAAGTCGTCGAGATACCGCCGCCCGTTGCTACCGCACCGGCGCAGGACGAAGCGGCACCGGCGACCGAGGATGGCAAAGCCGCCATCGCCGGGCAGCCGGCCGAGGCTCCCAAAACCGCGGCCGTCGACAAGAGCGCCGCGCCCGCGCCGGCCCAGGACGGCGCCAAGGCCGATGTCAAACGCGAGCCGGGAAGCAAGGCCGAGGCGGCGGAAAAGCCGAATGACTCGCGCGCCGTCGCCATCCTCGAAGGCAAGGCCGATGCCAATCCTGCCAAGGCCGCGACGGACAAGAAATCCGAGAAGATCGTGCTTCAGGTCGGCGCTTTCGCCACCCAGGAAAAGATCGACGAGGTGCGCAACAAGTTGAAGAAAGCCGGCATTCAGGCGTACACGGAAAAAGTCTCGACCAAGTCAGGCGAGATCATGCGTATCCGCGTCGGCCCGCTGGCGAACAAGGACGATGCGGTCAAGATGCGTGCCAGGCTCGCCAAGCTCGGTCTCGATGCCAAAGCCGTGACCGGCGAACATTGATGCTACGGACCGACGCGTGACGATCTTCGATTACCTGGTGCTGTTCGTATTGCTCGCCTCGATCATCATCAGCACCATGCGCGGCCTCGTGAAAGAGATGTTGTCGCTGCTCGGCTGGATCGTCGCGTTCGTCGTCGCCAACGCCTACGGCGAAACCCTGGCCGCCTACCTGCCGGACGCGATTCCGGGCCAGGTCGCGCGGTTGATCGTGGCGTTCCTGGCATTGTTTATCGGCGTACGCTTGCTGATGATGCTGCTGGCAACGGCGATCGACGCGATCATCAAGGCGGCAGGCCTCAGTCTCGCGGACCGCGGCCTCGGTGGTCTGTTCGGCCTGGCGCGCGGCCTGGTGCTGGTGCTGGCGGGCGTCCTGATATGCGGCATGACCGCCATACCGCAGCAGGCATTCTGGAAGGACGCCTTGCTGAGTCCGCTGGCCGAGACGGCGGCACGCACCGTCAAGCCGTTCTTGCCCGGCCATGTCGGGCAGCACGTGAAGTTTTAAATTGTTTTAAGGAGTCCACCATGTGTGGCATCGTCGGTGTCGTATCCCATAGCCCCGTCAACCAGCTCATCTATGACGCCTTGCTGCTCCTGCAGCACCGCGGCCAGGATGCGGCAGGCATCGCAACCAACAACGGCAATACCTTCCATATGCACAAGGCCAACGGTCTCGTGCGCGACGTATTCCGCACCCGCAACATGCGTTCGCTGCCAGGCAATGCCGGTATCGGACAGGTGCGCTATCCGACCGCGGGTTCGTCCAGCGAAGAGGAGGCGCAACCGTTCTACGTCAACGCGCCGTTCGGCATCATCCTTGCCCACAACGGCAACCTGACCAACTGGGAACAGCTCAAGATCGAGATGTTCAAGAACGACCGCCGCCACATCAATACCGATTCCGACTCGGAGGTATTGCTGAATGTGCTGGCGCACGAGATCCAGGAGGCGACGAGCGGCTATTCGCTCGATCCTTCAGCCTTGTTCAAGGCCGTGTCGGTGTTGCACAAGCGGGTGCGCGGTTCCTATGCGGTGGTCTCGCAAATCGCCGGCTACGGCCTGCTCGCCTTCCGCGATCCGTTCGGCATTCGTCCGCTTTGCATCGGCGTCAACGTCAGTGAGAAGGGCGCCGAGTACATGCTCGCCAGCGAATCGGTGGCGCTCGAAGGCCTCGGCTTCCGCTTCCTGCGTGACGTCTTGCCGGGCGAAGCGGTTTTCGTTGACCTCGACGGCAAGCTCTACCACCAGCAATGCGCCGAGAATCCCGTGCTGAATCCCTGCGCCTTCGAATTCGTCTACCTGGCTCGCCCGGATTCCGTCATCGACGGCGCCTCCGTTTATGCGACGCGTCTGAAGATGGGCGAGTACCTCGCCGACAAGATCAAACGCCAGTTCACTTCCGGCGACATCGATGTCGTCATGCCGATTCCCGATTCGTCGCGTCCGGCGGCGATGGAATTGGCTCTCAAACTCGGTCTCGATTACCGCGAAGGCTTCATCAAGAACCGCTACATCGGCCGCACCTTCATCATGCCGGGCCAGGCGCTGCGCCGGAAATCGGTGCGCCAGAAGCTCAACGCCATCAGCGCCGAGTTCAAGGGCAAGTCGGTCCTGCTGGTGGACGACTCCATCGTGCGCGGCACCACCAGCCGCGAGATCGTGCAGATGGCGCGCGAATCGGGCGCCAAGCGCGTGATCTTCGCCTCCGCCGCGCCGCCGGTGAAATTCCCGAACGTGTACGGCATCGACATGCCGACCCGCAACGAGCTGATCGCGCATGGCCGCACCGAAGAGGAAATCTGCCGCGAGATCACGGCCGATGCGCTGGTCTACCAGGATGTCGAGTCGCTGCGCCGTTCGATCATGGACGTCAATCCGGCGCTGAAGAAACTCGAGGCATCCTGCTTTGATGGCGAATACATTACCGGTGACGTCTCGCGCGACTACCTCGACCATATCGAGATGATGCGCAACAATCCGAAGCCGGCGCCGGAAGACGCGGTGCGCTCGCAATTGAATCTCAACCTCGCGCGCGGCGACTGAGCCGCGATCGCATAGCATGCCCTCGGTAGCCGATGCCCTGGCCGGCGCGCGCTTCCAGGCGCTGGCGCAGGCGAAACGGCCGACGGTCCTGATTGCCGGCGCCGACAGCCGGCTCGGCGAGCGCGTCCTGGCGCGCGTGCTCGGCTCCGGGGAATACAGCCGCATCCATGTGCTGGCTGCGGATGCGATGCGCTCCACAGAAAGCCGCTTGCTTGCGTTGACATTGGATGAGTGGACCGAGCGCGTCGATCATGTCATCGCGGTCATCGACGATCGGGATCCGGGCTTCTCGCAATCGATGCCGCGCAAGCGCACCGAGATATTTTCCTCGCTTGCAACCGACGATGTGCCGCAACTGGCGCGGCGCGCCGAGGCGCTGGGCGTGGCGCGCTTCATGCTGGTCACGCCGACCGACCCGTGGTCGCGGCCGGCCGCTCTCTATGCCCAACTGGGCAATGTCATGGAGAGCGAGCTGACTCGCCTGCGCTTCGAGGCCTTGATGCTGGTACGGCCGTCTCATCATGGAATGCGTCAGCGGCGCGGCCATCTTGCACAGCGCATTCTCGGCATGCTGGTCGATACGATGAGAGGCATGATGGTGGGCAAGCACCCGCCCATGACGCTCGACCATACCGCGCAGGTGGTCGTGCGAGCGATGTTCGAGAGCCGCGCAGGCCTTACCATCCTCGAGAGCGAACGACTCCACGAGCTCTTGAAATCCTGATTGTGCGCCGCCGCAGTTTTTGCGCTACGATGCCCGAGCTGAACGGGTTTTTTGCTATGAACGATACGAAAAAATACGGCTTCACCACGACCATTCTGCACAGCGACCGGCAAAAACCGATCGAACACGGCTCGGTCCACAAACCGATCCATACGTCGGTCACCTTCGGTTATCGGGATGCGCGGGAGCTGGCCGCCGTCTTCCAGGGCAGGCAGCCGGGCTACCGCTACGGCCGCCAAGGCAATCCGACCGTTTCCGCGCTCGAGGACAAGATCAACAAGATGGAAGATGGCTATGCCACCATCTGCTTCTCGACCGGCATGGCAGCCATCGGCGCGTTGGCGCAAGCGCTGCTGCGCGAAGGCGATCACGTCGTGTCGTCGTCCTTCCTGTTCGGGAACACCAATAGTTTGTGGCAGACGGTGCAGGGGCAGGGCGTCGAGGTGTCGTTTGTCGATGCCACCGATGTGAAACACGTCGAAGCCGCGATCACGCCGGCCACGCGCGTGGTGTTCGTCGAAACGATCGCCAATCCGCGCACCCAGGTCGCCGATCTGGCGCGCATCGGCCAGTTGTGCCGCGCGCGCGGCATCGTCTACGTGGTCGACAACACGATGACCTCGCCTTACTTGTTCCGCCCGAAATCGGTGGGCGCGAGCATCGTCGTCAATGCCTTGACCAAGTCGATCGGCGGCCATGGGCACGCGCTCGGCGGCAGCCTGACCGATACCGGCCTGTTCGACTGGTCCGCGTTTCCGAACATCTTCGACAGTTACAAGCGCTTCCCCGCCGTGCAATGGGGCATTGCGCAGATCCGGGCCAAGGCCTTGCGCGACTTCGGCGGCTCGCTCGGGCCGGAGGCCGCCCATCATCTCGCGGTCGGCTCCGAAACGATGGCCTTGCGCCTCGATCGCGAATGCACCAATGCGTTGGCGTTGGCGCGTATGCTCGAAGCCGACGATCGCGTCGCCGCGGTCCATTACCCGGGCTTGCAGTCGCATCCGCAGCACCGCTTGTCGTCCGAATTGTTCCGCGCCTACGGCAGCTTGCTCAGTTTCGAGTTGAAGGAAGGACTCGATTGCTTCGATTACCTGAACCGCCTGAAGCTGGCGATCCCGGCCAGCAACCTCGGCGACACCCGCACCTTGGTGATCCCGGTGGCGCACACGATTTTCTACGAGATGGGGTCGGAGCGGCGCGCCAGCATGGGGATCGCGGAATCGCTGATCCGTGTCTCGGTCGGCATCGAGGATACCGATGATTTGCTCGAGGACTTCCGGCAGGCGCTCCAGGCGCCCGCTTGAGGGGAATCACGGCAGGATGCGCTGTGCGGTTTCGCGCTTGAGCAGCTTGTCCTGGCGCTGCGGATCGTAGGTCTTGAAGCGTTCCAGCAATAGCGAGGGCGCCGCCTCGGACACGAGCAGCGAGGCCTGGGGCGCTTTCAGGAATCCTTGATCGACGACGTGCTGGAGAAATCCGATCAAGCCGTCGTAGAAACCGGCCACATTGAGCAGCCCGATCGGCTTGTCGTGAAAACCGAGCTGAGACCAGGTGAAGACCTCGAACAATTCCTCGAGGGTGCCGATGCCGCCCGGCATGGCGACGAATCCGTCGGACAGCTCCGCCATCAGGGCCTTGCGCTCATGCATATCCCTGACGATATGCAGCTTCGTCAGGTCGACATGTCCGATCTCGCGCTCCATGAGCGCTTTCGGAATCACGCCGGTCGCCTTGCCGCCCAGCCGCAGGACTTCGGTGACGATGATTCCCATCAGGCCGATATTGCCTCCGCCGTACACGAGTTCGATGCCTTGATCGACCATCGCCTTGGCGAGCTCGCGCGCCGCCTCCGCATACGCGGGCGACGCGCCGACCGAGGAGCCGCAATAGACGCAAAGAGACTTCATTGCCGTCGTCAGTCTTCCAGTTCCTCTTTGGCCATTTCGACGTCGAGCCGTTCCATCGCATCCATCGGCTCGCTGCCGGCGGCTTCTTCGTAGAGGGCGATCGCCTCGTCCATCTTCTTCTTGCCTTCCAGCATGACTAGGCCGTTGGCATATTCGACGCGCGCGATGGCGGAGTCCGGATTCAGCTTCAAGGCTTGCTTGAAGAGCTTGAGGCCTTCCTCCTTCTTCGCACCATAGGTCAGTCCGCCGATCATGGCGCCGACCTTGTCGATGATCTCGGCGTGATAGGCCCCGAGGGCGATATGGGCGTCGGCATGCTTGGGGGCGAGCTTGATGGTCGTGTCGAGGCTGTTCTTGACCTTGGTGCCGATGCCTTGCGCGAGCGCCTTGGCGATGGAAATACCTTGCGCATAGCGGCCGAGCGCATAAGCGTGCCAATAGTAGCCTGCCGCGTCCTTCGGCGCCTCGGCCTGCTGTTCCTCGCAGCGCTCGGCGACTTCCTCGAACATCGCGAGCTTTTTCTTCTCGTTCTTTTCGAGATAATTGGCGTAGATGCAGGTTGCCTTGTTCGCCACCGAATAGCCGGCCATGCCTTGTTCGAGGCCGAGCTTGGCCGCTTTCTCGAATTCGCCGGCGTGGAAGGCGATCCAGGCTTCGACCAGCGCGGCATCCTTCGGGAAGGCTTCGGCGTCGCCGGCATGCAGCCGCGCCCAGTTCTTTTTCAGGCTGGCCGCGGTATAGACATAGGCATCGTCGGCATAGGGAAATTTGGTCCAGGCCATCTAGGTCTCCTTGTTGACAATTCTGTTCTTCCGCGCCGCGGCCGGCGTGCCGCAGCGGTTTCGCGGGCGTCACGCAAGCGTGACGAATTCTCTGTTGCACCCTTAACCATTGATTTTCTTGAGGTACTCTTCCGCCAGTTTTTCGAACAGCAGGCGCGTCTCGCCGCGCAGGTAGGGGCCGATCAGCGACAGAACCTGGTAGCAGCCGCGCGCCAGCGCGTCGGCGATGGCTTGCTGCTCCGTGTATTTGCGCGGATTGCGCACGTATTCGTAAGACAGCCAGTAGGTCGCGACCACCACCATGTTGGTCGACAGCGCATTGATCTCGAGATCGTTCGCTTCGAGCGCCTTGTCGCTGCGCAGGCCTTCGCATAGCTGGCGCGCGACCTTGATCTTGTGCGCGAGGATTTGCTTGAACTGGAGTTCGAGCTTGCGGTTGCGCGACAACAGGTCGGACAGGTCGCGATAGAAGAAGCGGTAGCGCCATACCAGCTCGAACATCAGGTGGAGATACAGCCAGACGTCTTCCATGTTCGGCTTGCGATCGGCCGGCACGGCCAGCAGGCGGCTGATCTCGCCCTCGAACTGCGTGAAGATCGAGTTGACGATGTCGTCCTTGTTGCGGAAGTGGTAGTACAGGTTGCCGGGAGAGATATTCATCTCTTCGGCTATCACGGTCGTCGTGATGTTGGGTTCGCCGAATTCATTGAACAGGCGCAGTGACAATTCCAGGATGCGTTCGCGGGTGCGGCGGGGGGCTTTGTGTTGCATGTCCTTTTCTCTCGTCCCGATTCGTCGTTCTTCGGTTAGGCAGTGTCGCGATGCTCGTGAGGGAACAAGCATAACACCGAAGAACGATCGTTCGCGAGTTTTGAAGCGACATGCGCTGCCGAGGCGTTGCGCATCGTCGCCAGGTGCATGGATAGGACCGCGTCAGCCGTGCGCGACCTTGAGATAGCGCTCCAGGCCGTCGAGCGTTTCGTTCAGGGTGCCGAGGGCAAAGCGGTCTCTTTTCCGCGACGTCGGCTGCTTGACCAGGGTAAGACTGGTGTCGCGCAGGACGGACAGTTTCAAGCGCAAGCCGTGGCGTTCGAGCTTGCGGCCGATCTCCGCCCGGTGCTTCCACAGCATCTCTCGCGTCTGCTGGTAGGCGCTTTCGCACATGCGGCGGCGGTTGCTGGTGCTGAACAGGTTGGTGAAGAACATCTCGGCGTCTTCCTGATTCGGCTCCAGCAGGAGGATGTCCGTGTTCGGGTAAGTCTTCGCATAGTTGGCCATGCCGATCTCGACGCGCGAATGAATGATGGTGCGCAGGGATTGCGACAGCACGGTCAGCAGGCCGCCCTGCGCCAGCTTGCCGGGGGCGTACATGACCTTGGCGTTATAAGGCACGATCGGATTCACGCAGACCAGGATATCGACGCCTTCCTCGAGCGCGATCGAAGCGTGCAGCGTCTTCTTCAGCGCGCCGTCGACGAAATGACGGCCATCGATCTCGACCGGCGGGAACAGGCCGGGAACGGCGGCGCTCGCTTGCGCCGCCTTGGAGATCGGGACATGCTCGAAGCCGGGTTCGCCGAAACGGATCGACTCGCCGGAATCGAGGTCGGTAGCGACCAGCACCAGCGGGCGCTTCAACTTGCGGAAATCGTTGGTGCGGCCCTCCACGGCAAAGGCCTTCGCCATGTATTCATGAATGCCGGCTCCGGAAAATAGGCCGGCCGGCAGGACATCCTTCATGCGCTCGAAGGAGCGCGCGATGCCGGTCTTCCCGCCCCGGCTGGCATAGTGCAGCAGCGACTCCAGCGCCAATTGCGGCACGGCGGCGACACGCTTGGCGAGCTCTCCCCAGGCCGGTTTCAGCAGCAACTCGGGGCGGAACAGTTGATCGCCTTCGTCGCCGAGATCGCTTTCGATGAAAAGACGGCACATCTCGTGCGGCGTGATGCCGTTCGCCAGGCCCGCGGCGATGATGCCGCCGGCGCTGATGCCGACGTAGATGTCCGCTGCATTCAGGTCCAATCCTTCGATCGCCTCTTCGAGGGCGGCTAGCGCGCCGATTTCATAGACCGCGCCGAGCGGGCCGCCGCCGGCCAAGGCGAGGCCGATGCTCGGCCGCATGCTCGAGCCGGTTGGTTTCAAGGAAGATTTGCGGGAATGGGAAGAGGGCATTGAAGTCATGGATGGGATTGTATAGCGCCGACATGAAAAAGGGCTTGTGCGTCGCACAAGCCCTGCGGTCCCCTACAGGTCTCCGTTCATCGGAAGACGCAATGCGGAGACTTTTTCGATTACTTGCCGACTGCCTGGACGGGTTCCTTCACGACCGCCAGTTTGGGAGCGGCCTTCTTGGCTGCGGTCTTGGTGGCTTTCTTGGCGGAAGCGGCTTTCGGAGCGGCCTTTTTCGCCGTCGCCTTCTTCACGGCTTTCTTTGCCGCCGGCTTGGCAGCCGCGGGTTTCTTGCCCGAGAGGGCGGCCACAGCCTTGTTCAGTTCTTCGACGCGCTTGGTCAGTGCCTGGATATCTTTCTTGGTCGGCACGCCGAGGCTGGTCAGCGAGCGCGAGACGCGATCTTCGAAAACCTGCTCGAGCTTGTCCCAGGAACCGGAGGCTTGCTTGCTGACGTTGTCAGCGACCTTGGTCACGGTCTTGGTGACGTCGCCCACTCTGCCTTCGGCGAATTGCTGAGTCCGCTTCTGCAGGGCGGTGCCTTCCTTGACGAGCTTGGCGAATACCTTGCCGCCTTCTTCTTGCGCCTTGGCGAATGCGCCGAGACCGGCTTGCCAGATTTGCTGAGCGGAGGTCCGCACGGCATCCGCCAGTTGTTTGTCGTCCGACTTGGACAATGCTTTGAGTTTCTTGACCATGGGGTTCTCCGCAGGTGAGTAAGGATCAAATACCGGAGGTCCGGCACGCTTTTTCATGGATGCCAGTTTAGGAGGCAAAAGTAGAGATGGGGTTCTAAACCCGTAGAGCGGCGATTCTAAACGCCGCGCACCGAAAATGCGCCGCTTTAATGCGGAAACTTGCCAAGTGTAGCTTGTGCTGCAATGATTAGGACCGCACGCGACGCAGCAAGGTCGCTTATCATTCCGGGACCACATTTCAGACCAAGGGGGCAGCATGCAGTATTTCGTGACGGGGGCAACGGGCTTCATCGGCAAACGGTTGGTCAAGAAGCTGTTGAGCCGCAAGGGCAATGTCGTGTACTTTTTGATGCGCGAAGAGAGCCGCGACAAGTTGCCGGCGCTGCTCGAATACTGGGAGACCAGCAAGGCCCGCGCGATTCCCGTCTACGGCGACCTGCGCGCCGCCAAGCTCGGCGTTTCCAAGGAAGACGTCAAGGCCCTGTCGAAGAACATCGATCATTTCTTTCATCTTGCCGCGATCTACGATCTGGGCGCGGACGCCGAGGAGCAAATGGCGGTCAACGTGGAAGGCACGCGCAATGCCGTCGCGTTTGCCAACGCCATCGGCGCCGGCTGCCTGCATCATGTGAGCTCGATCGCCGCAGCCGGCATGTTCGAAGGCATCTTCCGGGAAGACATGTTCGAGGAGGCGGAGAATCTCGACCATCCTTATTTCGCCACGAAGCACGAGTCGGAAAAGATCGTGCGCAATGAAACCAAGGGGGCCTTCCGCGTCTATCGTCCCGGCATGGTGGTCGGCGACTCGAAGACCGGCGAGATGGACAAGATCGACGGCCCGTATTACTTCTTCAAGCTCATCCAGCGTATCCGTCAGATGCTGCCGCCGTGGATGCCGATGATCGGCATCGAGGGCGGCCGGGTGAACATCGTGCCGGTCGATTACGTGGTCGACGCGATGGACTACATTGCGCATCAGCCCAAGCTCGACGGCAAGTGTTTCCACCTGACCGATCCCGAGCCGATGCGCGTCGGCGACGTGCTCAACACCTTCGCGCGGGCAGCGCATGCGCCGACGATGGGCGTGCGCATCAACGCGGCGCTGTTCGGTTTCATTCCAAAATCGATCAAGAAGGGCATGATGGCATTGACGCCCGTACGCCGCGTCCGCAATGCCTTGATGAAGGATCTCGGCCTGCCCGAGGACATGATGCAGTTCATCAATTATCCGACCCGCTTCGATAACCGGGAAGCCGCGGCGGTGCTCAAGGGGAGCGGCATATCCTGCCCGCGGCTCGACGACTACGCTTATCGCCTGTGGGATTACTGGGAACGCAATCTCGATCCGGACCTGTTCATCGATCGCACGCTGCGCGGCCAGGTCGCCGGTAAGGTCGTGCTGGTCACCGGAGGCTCGTCCGGTATCGGCCTGGCGGCTGCGCACAAGCTGGCGGAAGCGGGCGCCATCACGATCATTTGCGGCCGCGACGAAGACAAGCTGGCGCAAGCGAAGAAGGAGATCAACGACCGCGGCTTCGACGTCGTCACCTACTCGGTCGACGTGGCCAACATGGAAGATTGCGACCGCTTCGTGAAGCTGTTGATCGAGAACCACGGCGGCGTCGATGTGCTCATCAACAACGCGGGCCGTTCCATCCGTCGCGGCATCGAGTCGAGCTACGACCGTTTCCACGACTTCGAGCGCACGATGCAGCTCAATTATTTCGGTGCTTTGCGCCTGACCATGGGCCTGCTGCCGAAGATGGGCGAAAGGAAGAGCGGTCATGTGATCAATATTTCGTCGATCGGCGTGCTGACCAATGCGCCGCGCTTCTCCGCTTATGTCGCTTCCAAGGCGGCGCTCGATGCCTGGACCCGTTGCGCGGCATCGGAATTCGCCGACGTCGGCGTCAAGTTCACCACCATCAACATGCCGCTGGTCCGTACGCCGATGATCGCGCCGACCAAGATCTATCAAAACGTGCCGACGCTGACGCCCGACGATGCCGCCGACATGATCGCGCAAGCTATCGTGTACAAGCCGGTGCGCATCGCGACCCGCCTCGGTATCCTGGGCGAAGTCTTGCATGCGCTGGTGCCGCGCGTGGCGCAGATCATCATGAACACCAGCTTCCGCATGTTCCCGGACTCCGACGCGGCGAAGGGGCCGGGCGATAAGAAGGCGTTGCAGATGAATGCCGACCAGATCGCCTTGCAGCAGCTATTGCGGGGCGTGCACTTCTAAGCCATGCGCAAGGCCGGATCGAAATCCGGCCTTTTTTCATTCCTCGCCGGGCAACACCAGCGTATCGATTTCGTGAATCACGCCGTTGTCCGCCAAGATGTCGCTTTGCGTGACCTTCGCGTCGCCGACGGAGATCATGCCGTTATCGGATTCGAGACGCAAAGGCTTGCCATCGAGGGTCGGTATCTCGCCTGGCTTGGCTTCGGCCGAGACGATTTTGCCGGGCACCACATGATGGGCCAGGATATCAGTCAGGCGCGCCTTGTCCTTCGTTAACGTTTCCCACGTTCCTTTGGGCAGTTTGGCGATCGCCTGATCGGAAGGCGCGAACACCGTGAACGGTCCCGGATTTTTCAAGGTATCGGCCAGTCCGGAACTCCTCAGTGCGGCGCTGAACGTCTTGAACGACGTCGAGCGCGACATCGTGTCGACGACATCGAAGCCGAACGCCGGGGCAGATCCGATCGACAGCGCAGCCGTCAAGATAAAAGCGGGGATCGAGTGTTTCAAGTTAAACTTGCTCCTCGAAAAAAGCGGATTTCGGGTCGCTCGCATATCGTTTATAGAGGTGCCCGGGGTTCGGAAAAGTTCCGCCTTGAATGAGCTCCACGCCACCGAAACCCATGACCGTCCTGGACCACATCGTCATCGTCGCCGCTTCTTTGCCGGAAGGCCTTGACTATTGCGAAGCGCAGCTTGGCGTCCGGCCGCCGAAGGGAGGCGAGCATCCGCGCATGGGAACGCATAATCATCTCCTGAAGCTGGGAGCCGGCGTCTTTCTCGAAGTGATTGCCATCAATCCCGCAGCCGATGCTCCGGCCGGCCCACGCTGGTTCGGCATGGATTCCCCGCAGCAGCGAACACGCTGCGCAAACGGACCCTATCCGGCAACCTTCGTCGTCCGAACCAAGAATATTGCGGCGACGGCCAACCGCTTGCCGGAAGTCGGCGCGGTGCAAGACATGACGCGCGGTGTCTTGCAATGGAAGATCACCATCCCGGAGGACGGTTTGCTGGTGGAGGGCGGAACCCTGCCCAGCTTGATCGAATGGCCGGAAAGCGTCGAACCGACGGATTTCATGCCGGATGCCGGCTATCGATTGCTTCGGCTCGAGGCGCATCACCCGCAGCCCCAGGTTCTGCGCAGGAAATGGGATTTGATCGGTCTGGCGGACGATCGCCTGTCCATCCGGGCCTGCGGCAGCGAGGCGGCGCCTTATCTTGTCGCCGTCATCGACACTCCCGCCGGCCGCAAGACAATTTCAGGAAAAGCATGACCGGCAAATGAATACGATCGAATTCGAAAGACTCGAAAGCGCTACGATCTCGGCGGAACAACTCGCGGCGCTTGCGCGCGTCGTGCTCGCGGCTCCCGCCTACAGCATGACGGTGAAGGGAAGGCTTCCTTCCTTGGACGAGGTGCCGGAAATGCTCGCGGACCTGCCTCCCGGATACGCCTTATCCGAGAAGTTCTTCTATGGGATCCATGCAGACGGCAAGATGATCGGATGCGCCGATATTTTGCGCGGCTGGAAGCATGCAAGACAAAGCATGGTCGGCCTGCTGCTGTTCGACGAAACCTTCCAGGGGCGCGGCTTCGGTACGCTCGCTTGCCGGAAGATCGAGGAGATCGTGCGCTCCTGGCAGGGCATGGAGTCCATTCGCATCGGCGTCAATGAATCCAACACGAAAGGCTTCGCGTTCTGGCGCAAGATGGGCTTCAAGGAAACCGGGGAGCGGAGCTCGCTTCCGGATTACATCTCCGATACGATCATTCTCGAAAAGCCGCTGTGGTGATCTATTCGGCGGCGACCCGGCTCTCCGCCTGCGTTCCGGCCGTTCGCGACGCCTCCTTTATCTCGTCGATCACGATGGCTTGCACCTTGGGATGCAGGGCGAGCGCAACATGGCCGATACCGTGCAGCTCGATATTTCTTGCGCCCGGCAGATGCGACGAAGTTTGCGGCGATATGATGTTGTCGTGATGCGAGTAGATCGAAACGAACAAGGCGCGGACGGCATCGTTCTCGCCGGCCTGCAATGCTCGCAGCCACTCGCTCGATATGCCTCGCGCTCCGTCCGGCGTCCATCGCATCTGCTCGGTATTCAGGCCGATGCCGTGGCGCGCGAGCGCCGTTCCATGATGCGGCGTGCCGAGCGTGATGGCCTTCGCAATGCGTATGCTGCCGTGATCGCGCAAATAAGCGCGCGCGACCAGGCCGCCCATGCTGTGGGCTAGGATGACGATCTTCCGTTGCCCAGTCTCGCGGCATAGCGTTTCGACGGCATCGTGCACGCTGGCGGCATAGGCATCGATCGAGCCGAACACGGGCTCGAGATCGACGGCGTAATGCGTGATGCTCGCCTTTCGTAACGCATCGCTCATCGCTTTCCAATAACCGCTGTTGCAGCCGTAGCCATGGACAAGAAGCACCGGCAGCGTGGCAGGATCGCTGGCGACATGCTTGTCGAAGCGCTGGAAGGGCATGCTCCAGGACGAACTCCACATCGTTGCGCGAAATTCCTGCGCGATCAGAAGCAGGCTCTGCAACCAGTTGAGGCGGTAGGCGGCGGGAAGCGGGCTGCGAAAGCGTCTTGCAAGGAAGAAGTTGTTGACGGTGATCGCGGCGCGGAGTGCGAGCACCGCGGCCAAGCCAAACGCGACGGCAAGCGCCGGATTGTCGAGCTGCCAGAGCTTGATTGCCCAAATGCTTGCCGCAACGGCAGCGATCGCTTGCATTAAAAGCAGCATGCGGGTAATGCTTGCAATCATCGCAGTGGCTCGTATGTCAGGTGGCGACCATCTTCGGCGCCGGTTTGCCGGTCATGCTTTCGGCAAGTTTGCTCGCCATGCGCGAGGTAATGCCGTAAATCGACAGTTGGGGGTTGGCGCCGATGGAAGTCGGAAACAAGGATCCGTCGTGTACCGACAGGTTGTCGATGCCATGATAGCGGCCATCTGACCTCACGATGCCAAGTTTTTCGTCATCGGACATCGTACAGCCGCCCATGACGTGCGCCGATACAACACGTGCGAGCAAGGGCTTGTAGGGCAAGGCCTCGATTGCCTTTTTCGCACTTGCCCAAGTGGTGTAGCTGTCGGCCATTTCATGCACCGGATGAACGCTTTTCGCGCCGGCCGCGAACTGGATTTCGGCCATCGTGAGCAACGCGCGCTTGACGCCATCCCAGATGAAATCGTTCAGGGGATAGTCCAGCACCGGCGACCCGTCTTCGCGCAATTGCACGCTGCCGCCCGCGGAATGGTCATGAAAACCGTCACGCAAGAGCGCCAGCAGCACATGCGTATTCGAGAACCGTTTCATCATCTCGGCATGGCGGCTGCCGAAGCCCTGCATCGTCGACGAGAACAGCAGGGGATGCAGCGGCGGAGCCTCGAGCTTGTAGCCGATGGGGCCGTCGATCGCCTGCGTCTCGAGGAAATGATCGGAATAGATCGTTTGCGGAGCGCCTGCATAGCCATTGACCGCGTGGTCGAACAGCGAGGCGGAAATGATGGTCGGATGCAGGAAGGTGCGCTTGCCGAGGAGTCCGTGCGGATCGGGCGCCTTCGAGCGCAGCAGCAGCGCGGGAGAATTGATGGCGCCGCCGGCCACGACATAGTGCTTGGCACGGACCGTGACGGTCTTGCCGGATGCTTGCAAGCCGTTCGCGTCGAGCGCGGTGCAATGCAATCCCTCGACCTTATCGCCTTCGATCAGAAGCCGTTCGGCGCGGGCGCGCGTCACCAGCGTGGCGCCGGCGGCCAGGGCGGAGGGAATCGTCGTGACCAGCATCGATTGCTTGGCGTTGGTCGGGCAGCCCATGCCGCAATAGCCGAGGTTCCAGCATGCCTTGACATTGCGCAGGATCGCCGCGGCCGGGATGCCGAGCTTGGCGGCTCCGCGCCTGAGAAGATCGTTGTTCTCATTCGGCGGCGCTTGCCATACGCTGACGTTGAGCCGCTGCTCCATCATCAGGAACCAGGGCGCCAGGGCCGCCGAGTCGTAATCCTTGAGGCCGAAATGCTTTTGCCAATGATCGAGCGTGGGATTGGGAGTCCGGAAGCTCGAGGTCCAATTGACGGTCGTCGAGCCGCCGACGGTACGGCCTTGCAGAATGTTGATGGCTTTATCTTTGGTTTTGCGCGCCGCCGATTCTTGATAGAGAGCAGGATAGGCTTGCGCCTCGCGCATCTTGAAATCCTTGGACGATTTCAGGCTGCCTTCTTCGATCATCACGACCGCGAGGCCGGCGAGCGTCAGGATTTCGGCGGTGACTCCGCCGCCCGCGCCGGTGCCGACAATGGCGACGTCCGCCTCGATCACGCGATTGTCGGCGAGGGCGGAGGCGTCGATGACCTTCCATCCGGCGGCTAGCCCGGCCTGGATCGGATCGGGTATCGGACTTGAGGAGGGACTCGGCGCGGCGTCGCTCGCAGCCGAATTCGCCGCAATATTGTCGGTATTGTTCGTCATGAGGGCAATTCTCAACTCAGTTCCTTGATCGGGCCGGGATAGCCGATTGCCGCCCAGTTCGATTCATCGGCATACCATGGGCCGATAGCGAGATCGTGCAGTGCATGGTATGCGCTCTGCAGCAGTCCGAGCCGGTGTGTGCGCCAGCTTTGCAGGAAGGCGACGACATCCTCTTGCCTGGCATGGGCCCAGTCCTCTGGAAGGCCGACCAGGAATCGGCGCGTCGGTCCCAACACCAGCAAGCCGAACAAATCCTGGATTTCCTTTTGCGTATTGAGCGGCAATCCGGCAATGGCGGTCTGGACGCGGGCGAGATGGGTGTCGACCGCTTGCGCGGAAGCGGGAAGGGCGCCATGCAGCAAGGCGGATGCGATGGCTCGCAATGCCGTTCGCGCTTCGTCGTCGAGAATGTACGGGGCCGGTGAAACGGGGCCTCTTGCGAGGCGATAAATGCCTCCCGTCGCAGCAAGTGCGAGTGCGCCGAACAGGCCGACTTTCAGGAAGGAGCGGCGGGAAAGTGTGGCTGCCATGTCTCTGCTTGTAATCTTTTTTCGCAGTGTACTCCATGCGCTTTCTCTCCCGGAGCCGCAAAATAGAGCGGCGGCTCTAGAGAAAAGCAAAGATGAGTGCTGTAATGATGGAAAACGGAAACAAGGTCAGGGAGCGATTTCGTGAGCAAGCAGGAAATTGTTGCGATGCTGCGCGCTGCGCTGCGCGATGTCATGGCGGAACGCATGGTCGCCAAGACGGACAAGGAAACGCGGGCGGCGCGAATCGCGCTCAAGCGCTTCCAATCGCAACGCATGGGGGGAACCCATGCCGATTTGCTCGCGTCTTCGGATACCGCCGCGGCGGCCAGATTCTTCCTGGAAGACTTGTACGGCACCCACGATATGACGCAGCGCGACGCCGATATCGAACGCATCGTTCCGACCATGGAGCGCATGTTGCCGGCGACGGCATTGCAGACGATTGCCGAGGCGATTCTGCTGGACGCCTTGTCCGAAAGCCTCGATGCGGCGATGGCGCGGCATCTGGGGATCGAATTCGACGAGAACGCCTACGTCGAAGCGTATCGCGCCGTGTCCTTGCCCGCCGATCGCGAACGCCAGTTGGCTTATGTCCGTTCGGTCGGATTGTCTCTGTGCGAGCTGGTGCGTATCCCGTTGATCGGCGCCACGTTGAGAATGATGCGCGGACCGGCCCACATCGCGGGGCTCGGACAATTGCATGATTTTCTCGAGCGCGGGTTCCAGGCCTTCAAGGCGATGAAGGCGCCGCGTGATTTTGTCGAAACAACGATCGCGCGGGAGACCCGTATCATGCGAAACCTCTATGGCGGCGTGCCATCGCCTTTCGAGATCGAATGACCTGATTCCGCCGTATCACCCGCGGGCCGGCTTGGATTGCGTTGCCGGCAGGTCGTAGGTAATCAGTCGAGTGCCGAGCAATTGATCGTGGAGGAATTGGCGATCCTTGTTCAAGAGGATTGTCATTGCCCAGAGCACCATGCCTGCCAAAATGACGGCCATGCCGGTCCACGCCTTCAAATCGAATGCATAGTCGATCGCCATTGCCGGCAAAAACCACATCCAGGCGAGAAGGTAGCGCATAACGGCCTTAAGAGCCGAAACTTGGGGGCTTCCCGGCATGATCAACCTGACGCGCCAGGTTTTCATGGCGAGCGTTTGACCGCCGTGGGTCCAGAAAAAGACGAAGTACGCGCCAAGCACGAAGAACAGCACGGCTTGGCGAGCGTGCCGCAATGTCAAGGCATGGCGGCTTTGGGTAAAGGTGTCGAACAACCATCCGGTCAGGAACACGACGCCGAACAATAGTACGGCTTCGTAAAGCATGACAGCGAGACGGCGCTTGAGAGTGGGAGTTGCGGCGTTATTCAATGGTGTTTCTTACTTGTTTGCCGGAGGGATGGACGGTTGAATCACCGCTTGATTGGTCGCTTGCGGCGTGACCGACTGTTCCAGTACGGGCTTGGGCGTCGACTTGATCGGTGCGACCGGCTTATTCTTGCTTTGCGGCGGCGGCGGTGCCGCTACCTTTTTCTTGTTGGCGGCCTCGGCCGCGAGCTTTTGTTTTTGCTCGTCGGGAAGCTGCTGGTACTCTTCCCATTTCGCGGTCTTCTGGTCGGGCGGAAGCTTTTTCGCGCGCGAATAGCTTTCGCGGGCAAGGCGGCGTTGTTCCGGCGTCAACTTGACCCAGTCACGCATTCTTTCTTGCATGCGTTGCTGTTCTTCCGGCGTCATCTTGGCAAACTTATTCCCGATTTCGAGCCATTTTTTCTTGCGAATGTCTTCGAGCGTATCCCATTCCCGGGAGAGCGGCGCAAGAGCTTGCTGTTGCGCTGGCGTCAATTCGCGCCAGAGCGGCCTGGTGGTCGGTTGCGGAGCAGTTTTTGCAGCCGTGCCCGAGGCAGGCGTGTGCGCCGATACATGCGTCATGGTTCCAGCGGAAGTGGTGGCCGGTACAGCCGCGGGCGGTGTCATGGCCGTCGTCGCGGCATGCGGCGTCGCGGCTGACGATCCGGCTGCGGATGAAGGAGCATCGGACGCCGCCTGAGAATAAGGGCCCAGGGATAAAAGCGCCAGCCAAATGACCACCGCCCGCGATCGGCGGGCGGTGGTTGAATAACTGCTAATTACATTCATTCTTTAATCCGCCCGCTTCGCGAGGTAGGCATTGAATCCATGGTCGACGTAGGCATTCAAGGGCAGTTCGTCAGCCAACACCGCGGCATCGATATCCGCCGTTTCCGCGATACGATGAGCTTCTTCCATTTGATAGATGTCAACCAGACCGACCGCAAGAACGACAACCGGCACCGCCATTCCTACTTTGGCAAGCCAGGATAAAGGTTCATCGAAGAAGCTGCTGAAACCACCGGCCAATGCACGTCGAACCGCCAAGAGTCGAAGGGGATGTTCTGTTTTCTTGCGGGAAATGGCTATTTTGCGCGAAGAAGCCAGCTGATCCACCGTGGATGCAGGAAGATTGTCGAGATTCTCGTTTAGCGCATGCCGAACTTTGTAAGCGAAATTCAGGTCTTTTGCGTTCATAAAACGATTCCTTTGGCTTTTAGCGCTTGAGCTAAGGCGTGTGTTGCTCTAGAGCAATGTGTTTTCACGCTGCCTTCAGAACATCCCATTGCGGCGGCGGTTTCTGCCACGTCCATATCCTCCCAATAACGCATCAGGAAGGCTTCCCGTTGACGCGCCGGCAGCTTTTGTATCTCCGCCTCTATGACCGCGAGGATCTGGTGGCGTTCGACCTTGTCGGCGCTGGACTCGGCTGCCTCGGTGCCGCTCTCCGCCTCGTAAGTCTCGAGCAGGTCGAATTCTTCATGGTCTTCGCTGTCGGAGCCTAGGCTCGAGAACAGGCTGATCCAGGCGCCGCGTACTTTCTCGCGTCGAAAGTAGTCGTGAATCGCATTTTGAAGGATACGCTGGAACAGCAAAGGAAGTTCGGTCACGGGTTTGTCACCATACTTTTCCGCCAGCTTGATCATCGCGTCTTGCACGATATCGAGCGCCGCCTCGTCCTTGCGGACCGCGTAAACCGCCTGCTTGAATGCACGGCGTTCCACGCTTTCGAGGAAATCGGAAAGTTCTTTGTCGGTTGCCATTCGATGGGGTGCGCCGTCTCAAACGCATCCAGGGAATTTCACTTTATACGCGAAAGATGCTTGCAGATCACATTTTTGAATTGTGCGAATCCTAGCAAAAAAGGCGCTGCTTGTCCGGCTTTTTGGGGTAATCGGCTTGATTTTCAAAGGATTTTGGTTAATTTGACTTGACCGGATTGATGCAACGCAGTAACGTAGAAGTCCCCTTCGAACCCAGGAGGGTTTCGTCTTCGTGCGCGGCGCATGATGCCGCCCAGCGACCAGACGCGCTTTGACAATTCGATAAGCTGTTTGCTCCAACCCGTGCCACAAGCGCGAGAAATCACAGCAGTACTGCAGTCACAGAGGCTGAACGAGTCGCGTTAAGCGTCTTTTTGAACCGTCACTACGGGGGCGGAACGGATCGACGTGACCGCACAATGAAGGGACGCCGCACCACTGCCGTACCGATGGATTTCGCCAGGCGAGAGCATCCGATCAATCTCCTATGGACCTTGAAAGGACAGTAGCATGAGTTCAGAAATCACAGGCGCGGAAATTGTCGTGCGCTGCCTGGCCGAAGAGGGAGTCGAACATGTGTTCGGTTACCCCGGCGGCGCGGTGCTCTACATCTACGACGCAATCTTCAATCAAGACAGATTCAAGCACATCCTGGTGCGCCATGAGCAGGCGGCCATCCATGCGGCGGATGCGTATTCGCGCAGTTCGCAAAAGGTCGGCGTCGCTCTCGTGACATCCGGCCCGGGCGTGACCAATGCCGTCACCGGCCTCGCCACCGCCTACATGGATTCGATCCCGATGGTGGTCATCTCCGGCCAGGTGCCGTCGCATGCGATCGGGCAGGATGCGTTCCAGGAGTGCGACACGGTCGGCATTACGCGTCCGTGCGTCAAGCACAACTTCCTCGTCAAGGACGTCAAGGATTTGGCGGCGACGATGAAGAAGGCTTTCTATATCGCCAAGACCGGCCGTCCGGGGCCGGTGTTGGTCGACATCCCGAAAGACATCAGCATGCACAAGTGCGCGTTCGAGTATCCGAAGGATCTCGAGATGCGCTCCTATCGCCCGGTGGACAAGGGACATTCCGGTCAGATCCGCAAGGCGGTGCAGCTGTTGCTGTCGGCGGAGCGCCCGATGATCTACACCGGCGGCGGCGTGATTCTCGCCAATGCTTCGGCCGAGCTGAACAAGCTGGTCGACCGCCTCGGCTATCCGTGCACCAATACCCTGATGGGCTTGGGAGCCTACAAGGCGTCGAGCGACAAGTTCGTCGGCATGCCGGGCATGCACGGAACGTACGAGGCCAACATGGCGATGCAGCATTGCGATGTGCTGATCGCGATTGGCGCCCGGTTCGACGACCGCGTGATCGGCAATCCCAAGCACTTCGCGACGCATCCGCGCAAGATCATCCATATCGACATCGACCCGTCGTCGATTTCCAAGCGCGTGAAGGTCGATATTCCGATCGTCGGCAACGTCAAGGATGTGCTGCAGGAATTGCTGTCCCAGCTCGATACCACCGACCTGAAACCGAATCAGCCTGCCTTGACGAGCTGGTGGAAGCAGATCAACCAGTGGCGCGAGCGCGAGTGTCTCAAGTACACGCCGTCGACCGAGGTCATCAAGCCGCAGATGGTCGTCGAAAAATTGTGGGAAGTGACCAAGGGCGATGCCTTTATCACTTCCGATGTCGGCCAGCACCAGATGTGGGCCGCGCAGTACTACGGTTTCGACAAGCCGCGCCGCTGGATCAATTCCGGCGGTCTCGGCACCATGGGCGTCGGCCTGCCATACGCGATGGGCGTCCAGATGGCCAATCCGGACGCGATGGTTGCCTGCGTCACCGGCGAAGCCTCGATCCAGATGTGCATCCAGGAACTCGCCACCTGCAAGCAATACCATCTGACGCCGAAGATCGTTCTGCTCAACAACCGCTTCCTCGGAATGGTGCGGCAATGGCAGCAGATCGATTACGGCTCGCGCTATTCCGAGTCCTACATGGATTCCCTGCCGGATTTCAACAAGCTGGCGGAAGCCTTCGGCCATGTCGGCATGACGATCGAGAAGCCGGGCGACGTCGAGGGTGCGCTGAAAGAGGCGTTTGCCATGAAGGATCGGCTCGTCTTCATGAACTTCATTACGGATGAGACCGAGAACGTCTGGCCGATGGTGAAGGCGGGCAAGGGGTTGACCGAAATGCTGCTCGGTTCGGAGGACCTGTAATCATGCGACACATCATTTCTGTTCTGCTGGAAAACGAAGCAGGCGCGCTGTCGCGTGTGGTCGGTCTGTTCTCTGCTCGCGGCTACAACATCGAAACCCTGACCGTGGCGCCGACCGAAGATCCGACATTGTCCCGCATGACGATCGTGACGACCGGTTCGGACGACGTGATCGAACAGATCACCAAGCATCTGAATCGCCTGATCGAAGTCGTGAAGGTGGTCGATCTGACCGAGGGTGCGCATATCGAGCGCGAGCTCATGTTGATCAAGGTGCGCGCCGTCGGCAAGGAGCGCGAGGAGATGAAGCGCACCGCCGACATCTTCCGTGGCCGTATCATCGACGTGACCGAGAAGACGTACACGATCGAATTGACCGGCAACAAGAGCAAGCTCGATGCCTTCATCGAATCGATCGACCGTACCGCGATCCTCGAAACCGTCCGTACCGGCGGTTCCGGCATCGGCCGCGGCGAGCGCATTCTCAAGGTGTGACGGCCCCGATTCTTCCCAAATCAATGACATCTCGGCGGAGGCAGGGAGGGGTGCTTGGTCTACGGCTATGCATGAATCTCGACTGCTTCCACCGTTCCACAGTTATCAAGTAAAGGAATAACAATGAAAGTTTTCTACGACAAGGACTGCGACCTCTCTCTCATCAAGGGCAAGAACGTCGCCATCATCGGTTATGGTTCGCAGGGCCATGCCCATGCGCAAAATCTGAATGACTCCGGCTGCAAGGTCACCGTCGCCCTGCGCAAGGATGGCGCATCCTGGAACAAGGCCAAGAATGCCGGCCTGAACGTCGCCGAAGTCAACGAGGCGGTCAAGGCTGCCGACGTCGTCATGATCCTTCTGCCGGACGAAAACATCGCCCAGGTCTACAAGGAGAACGTCGAGCCGAACATCAAGCAGGGCGGCGTGCTGGCTTTCGCGCACGGCTTCAATATCCACTACGGCCAGATCGTGCCGCGCGCCGATCTGGACGTGATCATGATCGCGCCGAAGGCTCCCGGCCATACCGTGCGCAATACCTATCAACAGGGCGGCGGCGTGCCGCACTTGATCGCCGTGTATCAGGACAAGTCCGGCGCGGCGCGCGACATCGCGCTGTCGTATGCGATGGCCAATGGCGGCGGCCGCGCCGGCATCATCGAGACCACGTTCCGCGAAGAGACCGAGACCGATCTGTTCGGCGAGCAAGCCGTCCTGTGCGGCGGCACGGTGGAGTTGATCAAGGCCGGTTTCGAGACGCTGGTCGAGGCGGGCTATGCGCCCGAGATGGCTTACTTCGAGTGCCTGCATGAGTTGAAGCTGATCGTCGACCTGATCTATGAAGGCGGTATCGCCAATATGAACTACTCGATTTCGAACAACGCGGAATACGGCGAATACGTCACCGGTCCGCGCGTGGTGACCGAGGCGACCAAGAATGCGATGCGTCAATGCCTGAAGGACATCCAGACCGGCGAATATGCGAAGAGCTTCATCCTGGAGAACAAGGCTGGGGCGCCGACCTTGATTTCGCGTCGTCGCCTGACTTCCGAGCATCAGATCGAGCAGGTCGGCGAGAAATTGCGCGCGATGATGCCCTGGATTAAGAAGAACAAGCTGGTCGACCAATCGAAGAACTAAACTTCGATTCGAACCGAGCGCGGATGTGAGCAATGGGGCTACACTAGTAGCCCCATTTGCTTTTGCCGCGGCTTCGCGGCTTCATGAACGGCTTGGTTGGCATAGGCATGCGCCGAAGCCGGTGTTCTTGTTGGAGGATCGAGATGCGATTGACAGCACTGCTTGCTTTCCTGGGAATGACGTGTATCGCCGGTGGCGCGAACGGTCAGGCGCCTGTTCAAACCGCCGGCACGTTGGTGATCGTGCCGGCCTACGGTGAGGTCAGGCAAGTCAACGACGAAGCGCACGTCGTTTTCATGGTAGAGGAGCAGGATCGCGACAAGACCGTGGCCGCATCGCGCGCCAATCAAAAGATGAAACAAGGGGCGGATATTCTCAAACGCGAAGATCCGCAAGGAATCCTTCAGACTCGCGGTTATTACACCTATCCGGTCTATCCGGACGAGCCGCCGCGGCCGGGCAGCAAGTCGCGGCAAGCCATAGGCTGGCGCGTCGGACAATACCTCGAGTTGAAGACGACGAATATCGAACGCTTGCCGAAAACCGTTGCCGCGGCACAGAAAGTATTGGCGTTGAGCGGCATACAATTCGGCTTGTCCGAAGCGGCCAGCAAAAAGCTCGATGGCCAGCGCATCGATGCGGCCTACAAAAACCTCCTCGATCGCATTGCAGCGATTTCAAAGGCCATGGGGCGCAATCCGGCGGACGCGGTGATCGATACCGTCGATTTCGAGGCCACCGGCGCCTATGCCCAGGAAGATGCGAGAGGAGGGGCTAAAATGGCAATGCGGGCCGCCGCCGCCGAGGCTGCGCCGGTCGAGGAGCCGAATTTCGAACCCGGCGAAGCGATTCTGCGTATGCACGTCGTCGGTAAAGTCCGATTCAAGTAAAACCATGGGAGGGATCATGCAGCTTTCGTGCCGTCTGGTCGCAACGATCTGCGTTGGGGGACTTATGCTGGCAGCCTGCAAGCCGAGCGAACCGCCGCCGGACTTGATCAAAACGCAACGCGAGACGCTCAATAATGCAAAGAGTGTCGGCGGACAACTGGAAAATCAGGCGGAAGAACAAAAGAATGCCGTCGAAAACGCCGAAAAATAGATACTGAAAGGGAGGGGCGCTGTGTGATCGCCTTCCGGGGGTTACATTTGCGGCGCGCTCGTCTAGAATAGCCACGCTTTCTTATTTGCACCTTTTCCTCCGGAGCGCTGCCGGGCGGCGCGTCCGCAGCGTTGTGTGAACAGGTGCTAGGCATTGATTAATGGCCGCATCGAACGGTCAAACGGTAGTCCATACAGGTTGACGCCAGATCGTCCGGTGTGGCCTGCGCTTTCGCTTTTGAGCGGTAGCCAAAACAAGGCGGTCGCCGAAACGATCCTGGCCGAATTCTGATCAATTTTCGGAGCGGATCCTTGTTGATCCCGTTCCCTCGTTCCAGCATATGGAAACCCCATGGCAAGCTTTAATCGCCGCAAGGCCAAAAACAAAATCGCCTTATTTCCGAAATCGGGGCGCAATAACAAGCAGATGATGCCGACCCAGTCCGGCGCCGTCGAGGAGGAGGCCGCGCGTCCTACCCTGCGTCGGCGCGGCATCTATCTATTGCCGAATGCCTTTACGACCGCCGCATTGTTCTGCGGCTTCTATGCGATCGTCATGGCGATGAACATGAAGTTCGCCCAAGCATCGATCGCGATATTCGGCGCCATGCTGCTCGACGGTATCGACGGCCGCGTGGCGCGCCTGACCAATACGCAAAGCGAATTCGGCGCCCAGTACGACAGCCTGTCCGATATGGTGTCGTTCGGCGCCGCGCCGGCCCTCGTGATCTACGAATGGTCGCTGCGCGGCCTGGGCAAGCTCGGCTGGATGGCCGCGTTCGTCTACTGCGCCGGGGCGGCGTTGCGACTGGCGCGGTTCAATACCAATATCGGCGTGGTCGACAAACGCTACTTCCAGGGCTTGCCGAGTCCTGCGGCCGCCGCATTGGTCGCCGGCCTGGTATGGTTGATGGATGACTTGCGCTACGCGGGCGCGGATCTGAGTTGGTTGGCATGGGTCGTGACGCTGTATGCGGGATTGACCATGGTGACCAACGTTCCGTTCTACAGCTTCAAGGACATCAATTTCCGGAAATCCGTGCCGTTCATTGCGATCTTCCTGATCGTCCTGGCTTTCGTCGCCGTCTCAAGCGATCCGCCCAAGGTCTTGTTCGGCCTGTTCGTCTGCTATGGTTTGTCGGGATACGCCGTCTACTTCTGGCGGCTGTTCAAGGGCAAGCCGGTCAGCATCATCGAGACAGATGCCGACGCACCCGAAGACAAGGACGAATAGTCCGGCCGCGACCCGCACCGTGCAGGTGCGGAATTTCGCATAGTAATCATAGGCTTGCACTTTCCTGGGATTGCGCTTATAGTCATCCCCATGTTCCGCGCATTCAACATTGCCGCCTCCGCATTCTGCAGCAGCCTTCTGCAAGGCCTGCTGCTGTCGCTATTCCTACTGCGCTAACGCGCAGACCTCCCCATACCCACAATTCGTGCAGTTTCACGCTCATGCCGTCCAGGCAAGGGCAGGCGAAAAACCGTTTGCAATCCCCTCAAACTTCTACTCTCAGGAGCACAGCATGGCCGACAAACTCATCATATTCGATACCACCTTGCGCGACGGCGAGCAATCGCCGGGCGCCTCGATGACCAAGGATGAAAAGATCCGTATCGCGAAGCAGCTTGAGCGACTGAAGGTCGACGTGATCGAAGCGGGATTTGCCGCGGCCTCCCAAGGGGATTTCGAATCGATCAGGGCGATCGCCGGCGTCATCAAGGATTCGACCGTCTGCTCCCTGTCGCGCGCCAACGATCGCGACATCGCGCGCGCCGCCGAGGCGCTTGCGCCGGCCGCTCGCAAGCGCATTCATACTTTCATCGCCACTTCGCCGCTGCACATGGAAAAGAAATTGCGCATGTCGCCGGACCAAGTGTTCGAGCAGGCGAAGCTGGCCGTCCGTTACGCGCGCCAGTTCACCGACGACATCGAATTCAGCCCTGAAGACGGCAGCCGTTCCGACATGGATTTCCTCTGCCGCGTGCTCGAAGCGGTCATCGATGAAGGTGCGACGACGATCAATTTCGCCGACACCGTCGGTTACGGCGTGCCCGAGTTGTACGGCAACATGCTGAAGACCTTGCGCGAGCGCATTCCGAATTCCGATAAGGCGATCTGGTCGGTGCACTGCCATAACGACCTCGGCATGGCGGTCGCGAATTCGCTGGCCGGCGTCAAGATCGGCGGGGCGCGCCAGGTCGAATGCACGATCAACGGACTTGGCGAGCGCGCCGGAAACACGGCGCTCGAAGAGATCGTGATGGCGGTAAAAACGCGCAAGGATTACTTCAATCTCGATATCGGCATCGATACGACCCAGATCGTTTCCGCATCCAAGCTCGTCTCGCAAATCACGGGTTTCGCCGTGCAGCCGAACAAGGCCGTGGTCGGCGCCAATGCCTTTGCGCATGCTTCCGGCATTCACCAGGACGGCGTGCTGAAAGCGCGCGACACCTATGAAATCATGCGCGCCGAAGACGTGGGTTGGACGACGAACAAGATCGTGCTCGGCAAGCTGTCCGGCCGCAATGCGTTCAAGCAGCGCCTCGACGAACTCGGCATCGAACTGGAATCGGAGGCCGAAGTCAACGCGGCCTTCGCGCGTTTCAAGGAGCTGGCCGACCGCAAATCGGAAATTTTCGACGAAGACATCATCGCCGTGGTCACTGACGAGCAGCATTCGCACGAGAACGAGTACTACCGCTTCGTCTCCCTTTCCCAGCAGTCCGAGACCGGGGAGATGCCGACCGCGAAAGTCGTGTTCTCGATGGGCGGCAAGGAAATGGCGTCTGACGGCAAGGGCAACGGACCGGTCGACGCGACGGTCAATGCCATCGAAGCCAAGGTCGAAAGCGGTGCCGAATTGCTTCTATTCTCGGTAAATGCGATTACGACGGGCACGCAATCCCAAGGCGAAGTGACGATGCGCCTGTCGAAGTCCGGCCGTATCGTCAACGGCGTCGGCGCCGATCCGGATATCGTCGTCGCATCCGCCAAGGCCTACCTGTCGGCATTGAACAAGCTGCACTCCAAGACGGAAAGGCTCAATCCTCAGCTTTAAGGTATTCGCATACGGAAAACGAGAAAGCGCTTGGTCTTCCCAAGCGCTTTTTTTCATGGCGTCACCATCCGAAGATTCGGTGGCGCCGCTCCGGGTCGCGCTTCGGATCGGGACCGTTTTCCAAACGGCGGACGGCGCCCGATTCGTCGAAGTGAATGTGCATGATCGAGTCCCAGGCATTGGCTTCTCGATACGAGTAAGACCATACTTCGAGCCGAGGCAAGGGAAGATAAGTGGTTTCGCCCGGCGCGCCGACAATGCGCAAGACTTCCTGCTTCGTCGAGCCGATCCGTATGGATGCAAACTTTTGCGTGGTGAGGACTTGCTCGTAAGAAATTAACTTCCCGGAAGGACCGATGCGTGCCATATGGGTTTGCTGGCCCCAAGGGCCCGTCGCGTATACGAGCAGTCGGTCCTGGCCGTCCTGATACCGATGCGTTGGTTGGCCGAGTTTTGCAATCACGATATCTTCCCTCTCGCCCGAGTGGACGGGCGGATCAAGGGCGGCGCAAGCGCTCAGAATTGCAAAAAAGACACCAACGAAAAGCAGGCAACTTGCTTTCATGACGAGATCGGCGAAATAAAATCGTCCTAAGTGTTTGAATCGGCTCGCTATTTCCGCTATACTTTCGCGGCTGGTCAATTCGGCCGGCATTTTATTTTGTTCGTTCACGGTGTGAAAAGGGGTGAAAACTCCGTGCACCGCATGTGAAAGGTAATCATGTCCATAGAAAACATCAACAAGGCCGCCATCATTGCGGATAACGCGCGCGGCAAGAACGATACCGGCTCTCCGGAAGTCCAAGTCGCACTGCTGACCGCCCGTATCAATGAGCTCAACAACCACTTCAAAGTTCACGCCAAGGACCACCACTCCCGTCGTGGCTTGATCATGATGGTTAACCGCCGCAAGAGCCTGCTGTCCTATCTGAAGGGCAAAGATGCGACCCGCTATCGCGCCCTGATCGAAAAGCTCGGCCTGCGCAAGTAATCTCGTTGCGCCATTCGGTTTTATTGTCGAAATGCCTGCGTCAGTCTGCTGATGCAGGCATTTTGCCTTTGTAAGGTTTATGTCGCAGTGGTAATCGGGCAATGAAGCCGCCAATCGCCTGTCAAAACGATGGTGATGCGCTCAAGGCTCGATGAGTGGTGAGGTGAACGACAGCGCCTGGAATTCTGTCGGCAAAAATAGAAAGGAAACACCGTGTTTAACAAAGTTACCAAGACCTTCCAGTACGGCCAGCATACCGTCACGCTGGAAACCGGCGAGATTGCTCGCCAGGCATCGGGCGCCGTCATGGCGTCGATGGACGATACCGTTGTATTGGCTACGGTCGTTGCGAAAAAGGATGTCAAGGCCGGCCAGGATTTCTTCCCGTTGACCGTGGATTATGTCGAGAAGAGCTATGCGGCCGGTCGCATTCCGGGCGGTTTCTTCAAGCGCGAGGGCCGTCCGTCCGAAAAGGAAACCCTGACCTCCCGCTTGATCGATCGTCCGATCCGCCCGCTGTTCCCGGAAGGCTATCTGAATGAAGTCCAGGTCATCGTCCATGTCCTGTCCGTGAATCCCGAGATCGATCCCGATATCGTGTCGATGATCGCCACGTCCGCCGCATTGTGCGTTTCCGGCATTCCGTTCAACGGTCCGATCGGCGCCGCTCGCGTCGGTTATGTCAATGGCGAATACGTTTTGAACCCGACGGTCTCCCAGTTGGCCAAGTCCGATCTGGACCTGGTGGTCGCCGGTACGGAGCAGGCCGTGTTGATGGTCGAATCCGAAGCGAACCAGTTGTCGGAGGAAGTGATGCTCGGCTCGGTCGTGTTCGGCCACGAGCAGATGAAGGTCGTGATCGATGCGATCCACGATCTGGTGCGCGACGGCGGCAAGCCGGAAGTCGAATGGACCGCGCCGCCGAAGAATGAAGCCCTGATTCATCGCGTGACGCATTTCGCCGAAGAAAAGCTGCGCGAAGCCTATCGCATCAAGGATAAGCAGGCGCGCACCGCCAAGCTGAACGAAGTGAAGGCCGATGTGAATGCCGCGTTGGCCGCCGAGGCGGCTTCGGTCGAAGGTGTTGCTCCGGACTCCGCCGAGGTCGGCAACATCCTGTTCGATCTCGAAGCGAAGATCGTCCGCTCGCAGATTCTCGACGGCGAGCCGCGCATCGACGGCCGCGATACGCGTACCGTGCGCCCGATCTCGATCCGTTCCAGCGTGCTGCCGCGCACGCACGGTTCCGCGCTGTTTACCCGCGGCGAAACGCAAGCGCTGGTGGTCGCCACGCTGGGCACCGCGCGCGACGAGCAGAAGATCGACGCCTTGATGGGCGAATATTCCGATCGCTTCATGCTCCATTACAACATGCCCCCGTTCGCCACCGGCGAAACCGGCCGTGTCGGCTCGCCGAAGCGCCGCGAGATCGGCCATGGGCGCCTCGCCAAACGTGCGTTGCAAGCCGTGCTGCCGTCGCCGGAAGAATTCAGCTATTCCATTCGCCTGGTTTCGGAAGTGACCGAGTCGAACGGCTCGTCGTCGATGGCGAGCGTTTGCGGCGGCTGCCTGTCGTTGATGGATGCCGGCGTGCCTCTCAAGGCCCATGTCGCGGGTATCGCGATGGGCCTGATCAAGGATGGCGGCAAGTTTGCCGTCCTGTCCGACATCCTCGGCGATGAAGATCATCTGGGCGACATGGATTTCAAGGTTGCCGGCACGGCCACCGGTGTTACCGCGCTGCAGATGGATATCAAGATCCAGGGCATCACCAAGGAGATCATGCAGGTCGCGTTGGCGCAGGCCAAGGAAGGGCGCATGCACATCCTCTCCAAGATGCAGGAAGCCATGCCGCACGTGAAGGCTGAATTGTCCGACTTTGCGCCGCGCCTCATTACCATCAAGATCAATCCGGAGAAAATCCGCGACGTGATCGGCAAGGGCGGCGCCGTGATCCGGGCATTGACCGAGGAAACCGGTACGCAGATCGATATCACCGATGAGGGCATCGTGACGATCGCCTCCGTGGATGCCGCAGCCGGCCAGGAAGCCAAGCGCCGCATCGAGGAGCTGACGGCCTCCGTCGAGGTCGGCAAGATCTACGAGGGCACGGTTCTGAAGTTGCTGGATTTCGGCGCCATCGTCCAGGTATTGCCGGGTCGCGACGGCTTGCTGCATATCAGCCAGATCGCCAACGAGCGCGTCAATGCCGTGGCGGACTATCTCAAGGAAGGCCAGCAAGTGCGGGTCAAGGTCATCGAGACCGATGACCGCGGCCGCCTGAAGCTGTCCATGAAAGCCGCGGCAGCGGAAGAGAGCGCGGAAGTGGCGCAGCAGTAAGCTTTTCCTGCCCTTCGGAAAGCCGCTCGTGACGAAAGTCCGAGCGGTTTTTTTGTGTCAATTCGTCGGATGGCTGGGTGACGACGGCATGGGCGGGAGGCTGGCATGCTGGGGTAACTGCCCCGGTTGCGAAAAGAATTGATATCCGTCCTTGCCGAGATTCTTTGCCAGATACATGGCCTGATCGGCACTTCTCAACAATAAGGGGGCGGTGGCGCCGTCATCGGGATAGACGGCAATGCCGATGCTTGCGCTCAAGTGCCATGCGTGCTGCCCGATGCGGATCGGCGACGATGCTTCGTCGAGCAGTTTCTGGGCGATCTCCGCGGCATCGAACCCGTGCTGCAAATCTTCGATCAAGACGTAGAATTCGTCGCCGCCCATGCGTGCGATCTTGTCGGTCTGGCGAAGGCTGTCGCGAAGCCTGACGGCAATTTCCTTCAATACGGCATCGCCGGCATCGTGGCCATGCGTGTCGTTGACTTCCTTGAACCTGTCGAGGTCGAGAAAGAAGACTGCGAATTTCTTTCCATGGCGCTGTGCTTTGCGCAAGGCTTGATCGAGGAATTCCGTGAAGAGAAAACGATTCGGCAGCAAGGTCAATCCGTCGTAGTGCGCCTGGCGGCGCATGCGCTCTTCCGTTGCGCGCCTGTCGAGCGCGATGCCGGCGAGCCGGGCGCAGATATCGAAGAGCTCGATGTCGCCGGTGGTCGGATGGGCGACATTCCTGAAATACAGCGATATCGTGCCCAGCACTTTCCGGTGCTTGCTGAAGATCGGCCACGACGAGCATGCTTTGATGCTTTGCTCGAGCGCGTGCGAGCGGTGTTCGGTACAGAGCGGATCGTGCTCGATGTCGGTCACGATGACCGGTTCCGCGCGCATGGCGGCAGTGCCGGGAGCATCGTTCGACGGGCCGATCGGCAGGCCATCGATCGCATGAACGTATTCGCGAGGCAGGTTCGGCGATGCTCCCTCGCGGAGGTGCAGCCCATCCGCGTCGAGCAAAAGGATCGAGCATAGTCCATGGCCGGCTTGGGTTTCCATGAACAGAGCAATGTCGCGCAGGACGCACGATAATTCCACGCCGGTGGCCACCATGTTCAGGATTCTATTTTGGCCTGCATGCAGTTGTTCCGTGCGCTTGCGCGCAGTGATGTCCCGTACGACGACTTGAATAGCAGGACTGCCGTCGTGCATGAGCCGCGTCGCGGCAACTTCGGCATGAAATCGTCGGCCATCGCTTCGCTGCCATACTTGTTCATCGAACGGAACCGTGCTGACTCCGGATAACAAGGATTTTTGTCTCGCTTCGAATTTGCGCCGAGAGTCGGCGTGAATGAAGTCCAGTACATGTCGGCCTATCAGTTCCGTAGTGCTGGAAGCGCCCAACATCCGCGCTGCCGCCTGGTTTGCAAGAACGAATTTTCCTTCCCGGCAAACCAGGATGGTTTCCGGCGATAGCTCGACCAATTGTCGGTAACGAAGCGCGTTCTCCCTGAGCACGGTCTGGTTGTGCTTGAGTTCAGTGATGTCGTCGCTGGGCACGGCGGCGTCGCGGGCCAGGCGGTTCAATGCGAAAGAGATATCCCTTGTCATTTGTTCGATCAGGCGGATCGTCGTATCGTCGAAGACATTTCTTTCCGACGTATAGAGATAAAAAATGCCTCGGACGTCGTCAGCGCCATGGAAGGGGAAGCAGGCGACCGACTGGAAGCCGATGGATACCGCCAGCGGGCGCCACAGGGCAAGTTGCGGCGAATCGTGAAAATCGTTGCAAATCACGGGTTGGTTGGTACGCAAGGCGGTTGCCGAAGGGCCGTGGCCTTCGGAATTCTCGGGATCGATGGAGATCTTCAATTGATCGAGCAAGTGCAGCTCGCAACCATGGGAAGCGATGGGGATAATGGCGCGCGTCTTCCTGTCCGCCAATCCTATCCACGCCAAGTGAAGTCGTCCGTGTTCGATTGCAATGCGGCAGGTTTCCCGGAATAACGCAGTTGGAGCGCTCGTCCGTCGCGTCGCGCGGTCGAGATGAATCAAGGCAAGGTATAAGTCGCCGAGGCGCGTTACCCGACGTTCATCGGAGGTGACGTCCAAATCGGCGGAGTCGTTCATTTTTTTCTTGATCGAATAAACGTTGAGCGGAGCGTTCATGGGTCTCCTTGTAACGATGGGGGGAAATATGGGTGAAGAGAACGGCGATTTCTTTTTGGAAATGGGTTGTCGGAATTAGTTCCACGTTGGTCAACGTCGTTACATCTTCGTAACAAATTTACCCATTGCTCTCCCATGAACTTGGTATGTGTCGAATGCTTCTTCATACATTCGGCGATCGACATTGCGCCGCTCGCCCGGTTTTTGAGCGAGATGAGGCGAAAGCGTACAATCCCAAGCATCACGGTCATCTTGAGGTCAGTCATGCGTGCAATAGAAATTACACGGCCGGGCCCTCCGGAGGTGCTGCGGATGTGTGAGCGGCCGATGCCTGTTTGCAAACCCGGAGAGGTGTTGATCCGCGTCCATGCTGCCGGCATCAATCGACCGGATGTCATTCAGCGTGTCGGTCATTACCCCGTGCCGCCCGGTGCGTCGGATTTGCCTGGATTGGAAGTGGCGGGCGAAATCGTGGATGGCGACCCGGCTGCCGGCGGCTTCAAGAAGGGCGACATGGTATGTGCCTTAGTGCAGGGTGGGGGATATGCCGAGTACTGCGCGGCCCCGGCCGAGCAATGCCTGCCGATTCCGCGCGGATTGAGCGCGGTGGAAGCGGCGTCGTTGCCGGAGACGTATTTCACGGTATGGAGCAATGTCTTTGACCGGGCCAATTTGAGGGACGGCGAAACCCTGCTCGTGCATGGCGGCACGTCGGGCATCGGCGTGGCGGCGATACAGATGGCTTCCGCATTCGGTCATCGTGTATTTGCGACCGCTGGTTCCGAGGAGAAATGCAATGCGTGCCTCGGCTTGGGGGCGGAGCGTGCTATCAATTATCGAGCCGAGGATTTCGTCGAGGCGGTGCGCGCGATCACGGGCAGAAAAGGTGTCGACGTCATTCTCGATATGGTCGGCGGGGATTACGTGACGCGCGAACTGGGCTGTCTTGCCGACGATGGGCGGATCGCTGTGATCGCCTTGCTCGGTGGAACCAAGAGCGTCGTCGATCTCGGGCAATTGTTGCGGCGGCGCCTGACGATCACCGGCTCGACCTTGCGTCCGCGCCCGGTGGCGTTCAAGGCGGCCATCGCGGCGAAGCTGCGGCAACAAGTCTGGCCTTTGCTGGAGTCCGGCCGGATCAAGCCCGTGATTCACCAGGTTTTTCCGCTCGAGAATGCCGTGCAGGCCCACATGCTGATGGAGGGCGGAGCGCATGTCGGAAAATTGATATTGCGGGTCGCAGGGTGATGGGCGGCATGAGCGCCACTCTCACGGAGGCTTGATGGTATTTATCGCGGAAATTTGCGGTTTGACCGTGCCAATTGTGGCGCGCTAGAATAGCGGGTTATTGAATTTTCAGGCTTATTTATGCGTCGCAAACTGGTCGCTGGCAACTGGAAAATGAATGGCAGCCTTGCGGCCAATGCGGCGCTGCTGGAAGGCATCAAGTCCGCGCTTGGTGAACCTCTTTGCAGTACTGCGGTCTGTGTTCCGGCTCCCTATCTGGCACAATGCCAGTCGCTGTTGGCCGGCACCCCGGTCGCTCTCGGTGCTCAAGATGTGTCGATGCATGCATCCGGGGCCTATACCGGCGAGGTGGCGGCCTCGATGTTGCGGGATTTCGATTGCGTCTACGTCATCGTGGGGCATTCGGAGCGTCGTGCCTATCATGGCGAGACCGACGAAGCGGTGGCGAAGAAGGCGCTGGCGGCATTGGATGCCGGCTTGACGCCGATTGTCTGTGTCGGGGAGACCCTGGCGCAGCGGGAGGCCGGGCAAACCAGCGCGGTCGTCGAGCGGCAAATCGATGCCGTGTTGAGAATGCTCGATACCGATAATGCCTGCAAGATCGTGGTAGCCTACGAGCCCGTATGGGCGATCGGCACCGGCAAGACGGCGACGCCGGCCATGGCGCAGGAGGTCCACGCTTTCATTCGCGCGAAGTTGGCGGAGAAAAATGCCGATGCCGCGGCGATGGTGCCTATTCTCTACGGCGGCAGCATGAAGCCGGAGAATGCAGCGGACTTGCTGGCGATGCCTGATATCGATGGCGGATTGATCGGCGGCGCGGCATTGAAGGCGGCCGATTTTGTTGCCATCATCCGGGCCGCATGAGTGGGATGCGATAAGCGTATCGCCATTAGAAACAACTTTTGATTGGAACTTGTTAATGAATACCTTGCTTACCATTACTGTCGTCATTCAAGTGCTGTCCGCGCTGGCGATCATCGGCCTTGTGCTGCTTCAGCATGGGAAGGGTGCGGACATGGGGGCTGCGTTCGGCTCCGGGGCGTCGGGTAGCTTGTTCGGTGCAACCGGCTCCTCGAATTTTCTGTCGAAGTCAACGGCGATCGCCGCCGCGATCTTTTTTGCCGCCACGCTGGCGCTTGCCTTCTTTGGCGGGCAGCGCACCGCGGCGACTGGTGTGATGGATAATCTTCCGGCCTCCGGAACTCCCGCTGTAGATTCTGCTGCGAGCGCTCCGGCTGCCGCGAAGGAGACTGCATCGCAACCGGCGTCGGCCGCGCCGACGGGGCAGTCGAATCAGATACCGAAATAAGCGTCAATTTTTTTGACCCAGATTCTTACTTTTTCTCAATTGTGCGTTGAACAAAGAGGGCGAATCGGGTTAAAATAGCGGACTTAGGCCGACGTGGTGAAATTGGTAGACACGCTATCTTGAGGGGGTAGTGGCGAAAGCTGTGCGAGTTCGAGTCTCGCCGTCGGCACCAATAAAACAAAAGCCAGCGAGGAGCTCTGCCTACGCTGGCTTTTTATCGAGGAGTTGTTGTTTGATTTGGCAATTCAATAATCAAATCATGCATCTCAACCGCTCAACACATTGCGACATATCGTGAACCTCGAAAACTACCTCCCCGTACTTCTCTTCATTCTCGTCGGTATCGGCGTCGGTATCGTTCCCCAAGTCTTAGGTCGTGTTCTGGCGCCGCATAAGCCGGATCCGGAAAAACTCTCTCCCTACGAGTGCGGCTTCGAGGCGTTCGAGGATGCGCGCATGAAGTTCGATGTGCGTTACTACCTGATTGCGATCCTGTTTATTTTGTTCGACCTGGAAACCGCTTTCTTCTTTCCGTGGGGTGTCGCAATGCGCGACCTCGGTTGGCAAGGATTCCTGACGATGCTCGTGTTCATTCTCGAATTCATCGTCGGGTTCTGGTACATCTGGAAGAAGGGTGCCCTGGATTGGGAATAAGCCATGTCTATTGAAGGCGTATTGAACGAAGGTTTTATCACCACCACAGCGGATAAGCTGATCAACTGGACGCGTACCGGCTCGATGTGGCCGATGACGTTCGGTCTCGCGTGCTGTGCCGTGGAAATGATGCACGCCGGTGCGTCGCGTTACGATCTCGACCGCTTCGGCATCGTGTTCCGTCCGTCCCCGCGTCAGTCCGACGTGATGATCGTCGCCGGCACCCTGTGCAACAAGATGGCGCCCGCGCTGCGCAAGGTGTACGACCAGATGGCCGAGCCGCGCTGGGTCATCTCGATGGGTTCCTGCGCCAACGGCGGCGGCTACTATCACTACTCGTATTCCGTCGTGCGCGGCTGCGATCGTATCGTGCCGGTCGATGTCTACGTGCCGGGTTGTCCGCCGACCGCGGAGGCCCTGCTGTACGGCATCATCCAGTTGCAGAACAAGATCAAGCGCACCAACACCATTGCGCGCTGATAGGGCGGCTGAATCATGACCACCAAACTTGAAACCCTCGAAGCCGCGTTGCGCGCAGCGCTCGGCGAGCAGATTCAAAACCTGACCGCGTCCTACGGCGAAATCACTATCGTTGTCTCTGCGGCGAATTACCTGTCCGCGATGCGCACCCTGCGCGATCACGCGGAGCTGCGTTTCGAAGAGCTGATCGATCTGTGCGGCGTCGACTATTCGACTTACGGCGAGGGCGCCTGGGAAGGTTCCCGCTTCGCCGTCGTGTCGCATCTGCTGTCGGTGAGCCGTAATTGGCGTGTGCGCGTGCGCGTATTCGCGCCGGACGACGACATGCCGGTGGTCGCTTCCGTCACCGAAATCTGGCCGTCGGCCAACTGGTACGAGCGCGAGGCGTTCGATTTCTTCGGCATCCTGTTCGAAGGTCACAACGACCTGCGCCGCATCCTGACCGACTACGGTTTCATCGGTCACCCGTTCCGCAAGGATTTTCCGGTGTCCGGTTATGTCGAGATGCGCTACGACCCGGAGCAGAAGCGCGTCATCTACCAACCCGTGACGATCGAGCCGCGCGAGAACACGCCGCGCGTGATCCGTGAAGATACCTACGGGGTTAAATAATGGCAGAGATCAAAAATTACACGCTGAACTTCGGTCCGCAGCACCCGGCGGCGCACGGCGTGCTGCGCCTGGTGCTCGAGCTTGACGGCGAAGTCGTGCAGCGTGCCGATCCGCATATCGGCCTGCTGCATCGTGCGACCGAGAAACTGGCCGAGCAGAAGACCTATCTGCAATCCGTTCCCTACATGGATCGCCTCGACTACGTGTCGATGATGTGCAACGAGCACGCCTACGTCATGGCGATCGAGAAGCTGCTGGGCATCGAAGTGCCGCTGCGCGCGCAGTACATCCGTGTGATGTTCGACGAGATCACGCGTATCCTGAACCACCTGCTGTGGATCGGCGCGCACGGCCTGGATGTCGGCGCGATGGCGGTCTTCCTGTATGCGTTCCGCGAGCGCGAAGACCTGATGGATTGCTATGAGGCGGTTTCCGGCGCGCGCATGCATGCGGCGTATTATCGTCCTGGCGGCGTCTATCGCGACCTGCCGGACACCATGCCGAAGCACAAGGCTTCGCTGGTCCGCAACGAAAAGGCGATCAAGCAGCTCAACGCGAACCGCGAAGGTTCGCTGCTCGACTTCATCGAGGATTTCACGAACCGCTTCCCGGGATATGTCGACGAATACGAGACCCTGCTGACCGACAACCGCATCTGGAAACAGCGCCTGGTCGGTATCGGCGTCGTTTCGCCCGAGCGCGCCAAGGCGATGGGCTTCACCGGTCCGATGCTGCGTGGTTCCGGCATCGAATGGGATCTGCGCAAGAACCAGCCTTATGAAGTGTACGACCTGCTCGATTTCGACATTCCGGTCGGCACCAACGGCGACTGCTACGACCGTTACCTGGTGCGTGTCGAGGAAATGCGCCAATCGAACCGCATCATCAAGCAATGTGTCGAATGGCTGCGCAACAACCCAGGACCGGTCATCACCGACAACCATAAGGTGGCGCCGCCTTCGCGCGTGGACATGAAGTCCAACATGGAAGAGCTGATCCACCACTTCAAGCTGTTCACGGAAGGCTTTCACGTTCCGCCGGGCGAGGTCTACACGGCGGTCGAGCACCCGAAGGGCGAATTCGGCATTTACATCGTGTCCGACGGCGCGAACAAGCCGTACCGTCTGAAGATCCGCGCACCGGGCTTCGCCCACCTGCAAGGCTTGGACGAAATGGCCAAGGGCCACATGATCGCCGACGTGGTGACGATCATCGGCACGCAAGACATTGTGTTTGGCGAAATTGACCGCTAAGAGTTCGTGCCCCGGATTCACGCCGATGCGAGGATCCGCGGGCCCGAAGCATGCGTCGATATTAGAGGCATAGATAAATGCTGTTATCAGAGCAAGCATACAAGAAGATCGATCGTGAACTCGCGAAGTTCCCGGCAGACCAGCGGCAATCCGCCGTGATGGCTGCGCTCGCGATCGCCCAGGGCGAGAAGGGCTGGCTGTCCCCGGAAGTGATGCAGGACGTGGCCGACTACATCGGCATGCCCGCGATCGCGGTGCAGGAAGTGGCGACCTTCTACAACATGTACAACACCAAGCCGGTCGGCAAGCACAAGATTTCGGTGTGCACGAACTTGCCTTGTGCCTTGTCCGGCGGTGAGCGTGCTGCGCATTACCTGAAAGAAAAACTGGGCGTCGATTACAAGGAAACCACGGCCGACGGCCAGTTCACGCTGATCGAAGGCGAGTGCATGGGCGCCTGCGGCGACGCACCGGTCATGATCGTGAACAACAAGCGCATGTGCAGCCATATGTCGAACGAAAAGATCGACGCCCTGGTCGAGGAGCTCAAGAAATGACCAGCCTGCACGACCGTCACATCAATCCCTTGATCCTGGCCGGCCTGGACGGCAACAACTGGCGTCTCGCCGACTACGTCAAGCGTGGCGGCTACGAGTCGCTCAAGCGCATCTTGACCGAGAAGATCCCGCCGGAGCAGGTGATCGCCGAACTGAAAACCTCGTCGCTGCGCGGCCGCGGCGGCGCCGGCTTCCCGACCGGCCTGAAGTGGAGCTTCATGCCGCGCCAGTTCCCGGGGCAGAAGTACCTCGTCTGCAATACCGACGAAGGCGAGCCGGGTACGTTCAAGGATCGCGACATCATCCGCTATAACCCGCATGCCTTGATCGAAGGCATGGCGATCGGCGCTTATGCGATGGGCATCACTGTGGGTTACAACTATATCCACGGCGAGATCTGGGCCGAATACGAGCGTTTCGAGGAAGCGCTGGAAGAGGCGCGTGCCGCCGGCTTCCTCGGCAACAACATCATGGGCAGCGACTTCAACTTCCAGCTACATGCTTTCCACGGCTACGGCGCTTATATCTGCGGCGAAGAGACCGCGCTGCTCGAGTCGCTCGAAGGCAAGAAAGGCCAGCCGCGCTTCAAGCCGCCGTTCCCGGCCAGCTTCGGCCTGTACGGCAAGCCGACCACGATCAACAACACCGAGACCTTCGCGGCCGTGCCGTTCATCATGAAGATGGGCGGCGAAGCCTATGCCGCGCTCGGCAAGCCGAACAACGGCGGCACCAAGATCTTCTCGATGTCGGGTGACGTGGCCCGTCCGGGCAACTATGAGGTGCCGCTCGGCACGCCGTTCGCGAAGCTGCTTGAACTGGCCGGCGGCATGCGCGGCGGCAAGAAGATCAAGGCTGTCATTCCGGGCGGTTCGTCGATGCCGGTGCTGACCGGCGAAGTCATGATGAACACCGACATGGACTACGATTCGATCGCGAAAGCGGGCTCGATGCTCGGCTCCGGCGCGGTCATCGTGATGGACGAGACGCGCTGCATGGTCAAGTCGCTGCTGCGCCTGTCGTATTTCTATTTCGAGGAATCCTGCGGCCAGTGCACGCCGTGCCGCGAAGGCACCGGCTGGCTCTATCGCATGGTCCATCGCATCGAGCACGGCCAGGGGCGTCCGGACGATCTCGACATGCTGAACTCGATCGCCGACAACATTCAGGGCCGCACGATTTGCGCGCTCGGCGATGCGGCGGCGATGCCGGTGCGCGCCTTCGTGAAGAATTTCCGCGAAGAGTTCGAATACCACATCGAACACAAGCATTGCCTGGTTCCGGCATACGTGTAACCGAATTGAGAATACCTGTTTAGGCATACGCCATGGTTGAAATCGAAATTGACGGCAAAAAGGTCGAAGTGCAGGAAGGCAGCATGGTGATGGACGCTGCCAACAAGCTCGGCACTTACATCCCCCATTTTTGCTATCACAAGAAATTGTCTATCGCGGCCAACTGCCGCATGTGCCTGGTCGACGTCGAGAAGGCGCCGAAACCGTTGCCCGCCTGCGCGACGCCGGTCACCAACGGCATGATCGTGCGCACCGCCAGCGACAAGGCGGTCAAGGCGCAAAAAGGCGTCATGGAATTCCTGCTGATTAACCATCCGCTCGATTGCCCGATCTGCGATCAGGGCGGCGAATGCCAGCTCCAGGATCTCGCCGTCGGCTACGGCCCGTCGTCGTCGCGCTACGAGGAAGAAAAACGCGTTGTCGTGCCGAAGGATGCCGGTCCGCTGATCTCGATGAAAGAGATGAGCCGCTGCATCCACTGCACCCGCTGCGTGCGCTTCGGCCAGGAAATCGCCGGCCAGATGGAATTCGGCATGCTCAACCGCGGCGAGCACTCCGAGATCACGGCGTTCGTCGGCAAGACCGTCGATTCCGAACTGTCCGGCAACATGATCGATCTGTGCCCGGTCGGCGCACTGACGTCCAAGCCGTTCCGCTATTCCGCACGCACCTGGGAACTGTCGCGCCGCAAATCGGTGGCGCCGCATGACAGCCTCGGCAGCAACTTGATCGTGCAAGTGAAGGGCGGCCGGGTGATGCGCGTTCTCCCGCTCGAGAACGAAGCCGTCAACGAATGCTGGCTGTCGGATCGCGACCGTTTCTCGTATGAAGGCTTGAACAGCGAAGATCGTCTGACGGCGCCGATGGTCAAGCAAAACGGTGAGTGGATCGAAACCGATTGGCAGACCGCGCTCGACTATGTCGCACGCGGCCTGATGGGCGTCAAGAAAGACCATGGCGTCGATGCGATCGCCGCCCTGGCCGCGCCGTATTCGACGCTGGAAGAGTTCTCGCTGCTGCAAAAGCTGATGCGCGGGCTCGGTTCCGACAATGTCGACTTCCGCTTGCGCCAGTCCGATTTCGCGCTCGACGGCAAAGTCGTGCCGTGGCTTGGCATGAACATCGCGGACATCGATCACCTGCAACATGCTTTCGTGATCGGTTCCTTCCTGCGCAAGGAGCAGCCGCTGCTGGCGGCTCGTCTGCGTCAGGCGGTCCGTCACGGCGCCAAGCTCAGCATGCTGCATGCGACGGACGACGATTGGCTGATGAAAACGGCCAACAAGATGATCGCCGCGCCGTCCGCGTGGGTTTCCGCGCTGGCCGAAGTCGCCGTCGCGGTCGCGGGCGCCAAGGGCATCGCCGCGCCGGCAGGTTTCGAAAACATCAAGGCGTCGGCCGACGCGCAGCGGATCGCCGCGGTGCTGACGGCCGGTACGCAACACGCCATTCTGCTCGGCGCCGCCGCGGCCCAGCATCCGCAAGCGTCGCAGTTGCACGCCATCGCCCAATGGTTGGCGCAGAACACCGATGCCGGCTTCGGCTACCTGGTCGACGGCGCCAATGCGATCGGCGGCTACCTGGCGAACGCCATGCCGGCAAATGGTGCGAAAGGCGCCAATGCACAACAGGCATTCGCGCAACCGCGCAAGGCCTACGTGCTGCTGCACGCCGAACCGAAACTCGATAGCGCCAACCCGCAATCAGCTCGCACCGCCCTGGAGCAAGCCGAGATGGTCGTCGTGATGTCGCCGTTCAAGCAAGGCATGGATTACGCAGACGTGCTGCTGCCGGTGGCGCCGTTCTCCGAAACTTCCGGGACGTTCGTCAATGCCCAGGGCATCGCGCAAAGCTTCAACGGCACCGTCAAGCCGCTCGGCGAGACGCGCCCGGCATGGAAGGTCTTGCGCGTACTCGGCAATCTGCTCGACCTGCAGGGCTTCGGTTACGAATCGTCGGAAGAGATCCGCAATGAAGTCCTCGGCGCCGGCAATGCAACACCGATCGACGTCAGCGGCCGGCTCAACAATATCGCCGGCGTGCAGCCGCAAGCACCGGCAGCCGGTTCGGCCAAGCTGGAACGCATCGCCGACGTGCCCCTGTATTTCAGCGATGCGATCGTCCGCCGTGCCGCCTCGCTGCAGCAGACGAACGAGGCGAAAGCGCCGGCGGCATGGATTTCCGCCGCCCTGGCGCAGAAGCTCGGCGTGGCCGACGGCGCGGACGTACTTGTCAAGCAAGGCGACGGCAGCGCGATCCTGCCTGCGGCGATCGATAGCAAACTGCCGGAAAACGTCGTCCGCCTGTCGGCCGGCCACGTCGCGACCAGCACGCTGGGCGCGATGTTCGGCGAGATCACCGTGGAGAAAGCGTGATGGATCAATTGCTCATGTCTCTGCAAGCGACCGGACAGGGAGTATTCGGCGGTTTGTGGCCGGTCGTCTGGACCTTGATGAAGATCGTCGCCGTCGTATTGCCGCTGATGGGTTGCGTCGCCTATCTGACGCTCTGGGAACGCAAGGTCATCGGCTGGATGCATATCCGCCTCGGCCCGAACCGGGTCGGCCCGCTCGGCTTGTTGCAGCCGATCGCCGATGCCCTGAAGCTGCTGCTCAAGGAAATCGTCGTCCCGGCGCGTTCCAACAAGGCTTTGTTCGTGATCGCGCCGATCATGACCATCATGCCGGCGCTGGCCGCCTGGTCGGTCGTCCCGTTCGGCCCTGAAGTCGCATTGGCCAATGTCAACGCCGGCCTCCTGCTCGTGATGGCGATTACCTCGATGGAAGTCTACGGCATCATCATCGCCGGCTGGGCATCGAACTCGAAGTATTCCTTCCTCGGCGCGATGCGCGCCTCGGCGCAGATGGTCTCGTATGAGATCGCCATGGGCTTCGTGCTCGTGATCGTGCTGATGGTATCGGGCAGCCTGAACTTCACCGACATCGTCGTCGCCCAGACCAAGGGCTGGGGCGCCGAGCACGGCTGGAACCTGCTGTCCTGGAACTGGCTGCCGCTGCTGCCGATGTTCGTCGTCTACGTGATCTCGGGCATCGCCGAAACCAACCGCCATCCGTTCGACGTGGTCGAAGGCGAATCGGAAATCGTGGCCGGCCACATGGTGGAGTACTCGGGCATGTCGTTCGCGATGTTCTTCCTCGCGGAGTATGCGAACATGATCCTGATCTCGATCCTGGCGGCGCTGATGTTCCTCGGCGGCTGGGATGCGCCGTTCGGGTTCCTGAGCTTCATCCCCGGCTGGATCTGGCTCGGCATCAAGACCTTCGTCGTGGTTACGATGTTCATTTGGGCGCGCGCGTCGTTCCCGCGTTACCGCTACGATCAGATCATGCGCCTCGGCTGGAAGGTGTTCATTCCGCTGACGCTGGCGTACCTGGTGATCGTCGCGGCGTGGATACAGACGCCGTGGAACATCTGGAAGTAATCGGAAGTATTTAGAGGCTGAAACCATGGAAGCCATCAAGGATTTTTTCAGCAGCCTGATGCTGCGCGAGCTCATCAAGGGCTTGGCGCTCACCGGCCGCTACATGTTCGCTCGCAAGATCACGGTGCAGTATCCGGAAGAGAAGACGCCGATGTCGCCGCGTTTCCGCGGTCTGCATGCTCTGCGCCGCTATCCGAACGGCGAAGAGCGCTGCATCGCCTGCAAACTGTGCGAAGCCGTGTGCCCGGCAATGGCGATTACGATCGAATCGGAACAGCGTGAAGACGGCAGCCGCCGCACGACGCGCTACGACATCGATCTGACCAAGTGCATCTTCTGCGGTTTCTGCGAAGAGTCCTGTCCTGTCGACTCGATCGTGGAGACGCATATCCACGAATATCACGGCGAGAAGCGCGGCGATCTGTACTTCACGAAGGAAATGCTCTTGGCGGTCGGCGACCGTTATGAAAAAGAGATCGCGGAGAATCGCGCCGCCGACGCGGCGTATCGTTGATTGTATTCGGTCTTGGCTTGGAGGCAGAGCCCGGCGCCACCGGACTCTGTCGCACAGTGGAATAAAACTATGGAATTCAAAACTGCATTGTTCTACGCGTTCTCGGCGATCCTGGTGTTCGCTGCCACGCGCGTCATCACGGACCGTAATCCTGTGCATGCCGCCTTGTTCCTGGTGCTGTCCTTCTTCTCGGCGGCCGCCATCTGGATGCTGCTGAAGGCGGAGTTCCTGGCCATCGTCCTGGTGCTGGTCTACGTCGGCGCGGTCATGGTGTTGTTCTTGTTCGTGGTGATGATGCTGGATATCGATATCGGCAAGCTGCGGGAAGGATTCTGGGGATATTTCCCGCTCGCGGCGACGATCGGCGTGGTGATCGTGTTCGAAATGGCGGCCGTGCTGCTGCGCGGCTTCTGGGCGATCGATTCGCAGGCGCCGGCATCGGCAGCCAAGATCGGCGACACCAAGGAACTCGGCAAGCTGATCTTCACGGAATACATCTATGCATTCGAAATCGCGGCCGTGGTGCTGCTGGTCGCGATCGTGGCCGCCGTGGCCCTGACGCTGCGCCGCCGCAAGGACATCAAGTATTTCTCGCCGTCCGACGCCGTCAAGGTCAAGGCCAGCGACCGCCTGCGCATCGTGAAGATGAAGGCGGAATCCTCGCGCAACGCTGGCTCGGGCGGTTCCGCCCCGGCCGCGGCGACAGAACAAAAATAAGGGAGAGGGCACGTGGTCTTATCGCTCGCACACTATCTGATACTCGGCGCGATCCTGTTCGCGATCTCGGTCGTCGGTATCTTCCTGAACCGCAAGAACATCATCGTGCTGCTCATGGCGATCGAGTTGATGCTGCTGGCGGTGAACATCAATTTCATCGCGTTCTCGCATTATCTCGGCGACGCCGCGGGTCAGGTGTTCGTGTTCTTCATCCTGACGGTGGCGGCGGCCGAATCGGCGATCGGCCTCGCGATCCTGGTGGTGCTGTTCCGTAACCTGGACACCATCAACGTGGAAGATCTCGACAGTCTCAAGGGATAACGGTTTCTGGCTTTGCGGGGCGCGGCGCCATGCGCCAGTCCCTCGATCAATCAAAACAAGACAAGGTTCACTATGGCGGGGCAACTCAACCCTAACCTTCTTTTGGCTGTGCCGCTGGCGCCGCTGGCGGGCTCGGCGATCGCAGGCTTGTTCGGCACCAAGTTCTTCGGCAACAAGATCGGCCGCACGGCTTCGCATACCGCGACGATTCTCGGCGTGCTGATCGCCTTCCTGATTTCGTTCCAGACGCTGATGGCGGTGCTGGACGGCGCGAGCTACAACGGCACGCTCTATACCTGGATGACGGTGGCCGGCATCAAGCTCGAGATCGGCTTCCTGATCGACAGCCTGACCGCCATGATGATGTGCGTCGTGACCTTCGTGTCGCTGATGGTGCATATCTACACCATCGGCTACATGGCGGAAGACGAGGGCTACAACCGCTTCTTTTCCTATATTTCGCTGTTCACCTTCTCGATGTTGATGCTCGTGATGAGCAACAACTTCCTGCAGCTGTTCTTCGGCTGGGAAGCCGTGGGCCTGGTGTCCTATCTGCTGATCGGTTTCTGGTATACCCGGCCGACCGCGATCTTCGCCAACATGAAGGCCTTCCTGGTCAACCGCGTCGGCGACTTCGGCTTCATCCTCGGCATCGGTCTGCTGCTCGCGTATGCGGGTTCCATGAACTACGGCGAAGTGTTCGCCAAGAAGGAAGAACTCGCGAAGGTCATCTTCCCGGGCACCGACTGGATGCTGCTCACGGTCGCCTGCATCTGCCTGTTCGTCGGCGCGATGGGCAAGTCGGCGCAGTTTCCGCTGCATGTCTGGCTGCCCGATTCGATGGAAGGCCCGACCCCGATTTCAGCGCTGATCCACGCCGCGACGATGGTGACCGCCGGCATCTTCATGGTGGCGCGCATGTCGCCGCTGTTCGAACTGTCGGACACGGCGCTGTCCTTCGTGCTCGTGATCGGCGCGATCACCGCGCTGTTCATGGGTTTCCTCGGCGTGATCCAGAACGACATCAAGCGCGTGGTGGCGTATTCGACGCTGTCCCAGCTCGGCTACATGACGGTCGCGCTCGGCGCTTCCGCCTACTCGGTCGCCGTGTTCCACCTGATGACGCACGCTTTCTTCAAGGCCTTGCTGTTCCTCGGCGCCGGCGCCGTCATCATCGGCATGCACCATGACCAGGACATCCGCAACATGGGCGGCCTGCGCAAGTACATGCCGATCACCTGGTTCACGTCCTTGCTCGGCTCGCTGGCGTTGATCGGTACGCCGTTCTTCTCGGGCTTCTATTCGAAGGACAGCATCATCGAGGCGGTGCACGAGACGCATATCGTCGGCGCCGGCTTCGCCAATTTCGCGGTGCTGGCGGGCGTGTTCGTGACGGCCTTCTATTCCTTCCGCATGTATTTCCTCGTGTTCCACGGCGAAGAGCGCTTTGGCAAGCCGCACGATGGACATCAGGACCACAGCCACGACGAGCACTCGGACGAGGCTCACCACGGCCTTGCGCCCGGCGAGAAGCCGCACGAAGCGCCGTGGGTCGTCACGCTGCCGCTGATCCTGCTGGCGATCCCGTCGGTGTTCATCGGCGCGCTGACGATCGAGCCGATGCTGTTCGGCGGTTATTTCAAGGACGCGATCTTCATCGGCGAAGCGCATCAGGCGATGAGCGAATTGAGCAAGCGCTTCCACGGCCCAGTCGCGATGGCGCTGCATGGATTCATGACGCTGCCGTTCTTCCTGGCGCTGGCGGGCGTGGCTTCGGCCTACTACTGCTACATGATCAATCCGAAAGTGCCGGCCTGGTTCTACGATAAGTTCCGCGCGATCCATACGCTGCTGGACAACAAGTACTACATGGACAAGTTCAACGAGGCCGTGTTCGCCGCCGGCGCGCGCGTGCTCGGCCGCGGCCTGTGGAACGGCGGCGACCGGGCCCTGATCGACGGCTTGATCGTCAACGGCAGCGCCAAGCTGGTCGGCTGGTTCTCGACGGTGATCCGCCAGGCGCAGTCGGGATACATCTATCACTATGCTTTCGTGATGATTCTCGGCGTGCTCGGCTTCCTCTGGTATTTCATGGGAATCCCGTTTCTGAAGTAAGTAGAGCAGGGCAGGGCGGCGCATGCCGCGGCTTCAACAAAATATAAAACTATGATGCAGTCAACTTCTCATCTCCTGAGTCTTGCGATCTGGTCTCCGATCGTGTTCGGTCTGCTGGTGCTCGCACTCGGCCGTGACGACAAGCCGTCCTTCGTGCGCTGGCTGGCGCTGATCGGCTCCGTCGTCAGCTTCGTCGTCACGCTACCCATCGTCAGCCGTTTCGACAATGCCGCGCACGGCATGCAGTTCGTCGAGAAGTCGCCGTGGATCGAGCGCTTCAACATCAACTATTTCCTGGGCATCGACGGCATCTCGCTGTGGTTCGTGCCGCTGACCGCCTTCATCACCGTGATCGTCGTGATCTCGGCGTGGGAAGTCATCGAGAAGCGCGTCGCCCAATACATGGGCGCCTTCCTGATCCTCTCGGGCCTGATGATCGGCGTGTTTTCGGCGCTCGACGGCGTGCTGTTCTACATGTTCTTCGAAGCCACGCTGATCCCGATGTTCATCATCATCGGCGTGTGGGGCGGGCCGAACCGCGTCTATGCGGCGGTCAAGTTCTTTCTCTACACCCTGGTCGGCTCCTTGCTGACGCTGGTCGCGATCCTCTACCTGTACTTCAAATCCGCCGGCAGCTTCGAGATCCTCACCTGGCACAAGCTGCCGCTGCCGCTGGAAGCGCAGGTGCTCGTGTTCCTCGCGTTCCTGATGGCGTTCGCCGTCAAGGTGCCGATGTGGCCGGTGCATACCTGGCTGCCGGACGCCCACGTCGAGGCGCCGACCGGCGGCTCCGTCGTGCTGGCGGCCATCATGCTGAAGCTCGGCGCCTACGGTTTCCTGCGCTTCTCCCTGCCCATCACGCCCGATGCCAGCCATTACCTGGCCGGCTTCATCATCACGCTGTCGCTGATCGCCGTGATCTACATCGGCCTGGTCGCGCTGGTGCAGGCCGACATGAAGAAGCTGGTCGCGTATTCGTCGATCGCGCACATGGGCTTCGTCACACTCGGCTTCTTCGTGTTCAACGACATGGCGGTGCAGGGCGGCATCGTCCAAATGATCTCGCACGGCTTCGTCTCGGGCGCGATGTTCCTTTGCATCGGCGTGCTGTACGACCGCGTGCATTCGCGCCAGATCGCCGATTACAGCGGCGTCGTCAACACGATGCCGCGCTTCGCCGCGCTGTTCGTCCTGTTCTCGCTCGCCAATTGCGGCCTGCCGGCGACGTCCGGCTTCGTCGGCGAGTTCATGGTCATTCTCGGCGCCGTGAAATACGACTTCTGGATCGGCCTGCTGGCGGCGACGGCCCTCATCTTCGGCGCGGCTTATTCGCTGTGGCTGGTCAAGCGCGTGGTCTTCGGTTCGGCCAATCAGAACGTCGCCGCGCTGACCGATCTGAACGCGCGCGAATTCTTCATGCTTGGCATGCTGGCGCTCGCCGTATTGGTCATGGGCGTGTACCCGGCGCCCTTCACGGATGCGATGCAAACCTCGGTTGCCGACCTGCTCAAGCATGTCGCGCAGTCCAAGCTGAACTGATTAGGCATAACCATGAATCTGATCCCGGTCTATCCCGAAATTTTCCTGCTGGTGGCGGCTTCCGCCATCCTGTTGATCGACATGTTCCTGCCGGACGACAAGCGCGACGTGACCTATTGGCTCACGATGGCGACGCTCGTTATTCTCGGCTTCATGAGCTTCGCGGATGTCCAGAGCGGCGCCACGGCCTATACCTTCAACAACATGTTCGTGTCGGATCCGATGTCGGCCTTGTTGAAAGTGTTTTCCTACATCGCGGTCGGCCTGACGCTGATCTATTCGCGCCAGTACGCGTCCGATCGCGGCATGACCAGCAATGGCCTTGGCGGCGAGTTCTACGTGCTCGCGCTGTTCGCGTTGCTCGGCCAGATGATCATGATTTCGGGCAACAACTTCCTCATCATCTATCTTGGCCTGGAGCTGATGTCGCTGTCGCTGTATGCCCTGGTGGCGTTGCGCCGCAATAGCTCGATCTCCACCGAAGCCGCGATGAAGTATTTCGTGCTCGGCGCGCTGGCCTCTGGCTTCCTACTGTACGGCATGTCCATGCTGTACGGCGCGACCGGCGGCTCCCTGGATCTGACCGAAGTGGCGAAGGTCGCCGCGTCCGGCACCGTCAACAAGACCATCCTGGTGTTCGGCGTCGTGTTCCTAGTCGCCGGCCTGGCGTTCAAGCTCGGCGTGGTGCCGTTCCACATGTGGGTCCCCGATGTGTACCAGGGCGCTCCGACCGCCGTTACCCTGTTGCTGGGCGGCGCGCCGAAACTGGCGGCATTCGCGATCTGCATCCGCTTGCTGGTGGAAGGCCTGTTGCCGCTGGCCGTCGATTGGCAGCAGATGATCATGGTGGTGGCCGTGATGTCGATGATCGTCGGCAACGTGACGGCGATCGCGCAAACCAATCTCAAGCGCATGCTGGCATATTCGACGATTTCGCAGATGGGCTTCATGCTGCTCGGCCTGCTGTCCGGCGTCGTCAACGGCAACGCCTATTTCGCGGCCGGCGCCTACAGTTCCGCCATGTTCTACGCGATCACCTATGTGCTGACCACGCTCGGCACGTTCGGCCTGATCATGTTGTTGGCGCGCGCCGGCTTCGAGGCGGAAAACATCGACGATTTCAAGGGTCTGAACCAGCGCAGTCCGTGGTTCGCGCTTGTCATGATGATCCTCATGTTCTCGCTGGCGGGCTTGCCGCCGATGGTCGGCTTCTATGCCAAGCTGTCCGTGCTGCAGGCCGTGCTCGCCACCGGGCAAGTCTGGTTGGCGGTGCTGGCGGTGATGATGTCGCTGATCGGCGCCTACTACTACTTGCGCGTCGTCAAGGTGATGTACTTCGACGAACCGGTCGACTCGGCCCCGATCGCCGTGACCGGCGACATGCGCGTAGCCTTGAGCGTCAACGGCCTCGCTGTGCTGTTGCTCGGGATTTTCCCGAGCGCCTTGCTTGCCGCTTGCGCTTCCGCGATCGTCAAGACGCTGGCCGCCTGACGCATTCGCGCCGTAGCCGGTGGATGCCTCTCTTTCAAGCTGGTTCGTCATCCTGTTGGCGGTTTTGGCCGCCAACCTGCCTTTCTTGAACGAGCGCTTGTTCGCGCTCGTTCCGTTTCGATGGGGGCGCAAGCCGGTCTGGGTGCGCTTGCTCGAACTGTTCTTCCTTTATGCCGCCGTCGGTGTGCTCGCGTATTTTCTCGAATCGCGCATCGGTAATGCGTTTCCCCAACGCTGGGAATTCTACGCGGTGACGGTTTGCCTGTTTTTCGTGTTCGCATTTCCCGGTTTCGTATATCGCTACCTGCGCCGGCATCGCGACTGATTCCGGCATTCATTCATGCGTCATGCGCCGTGCCGCGGCGCAAGGTTTCGGAGTTTGTGCATGGACGACCATCTGAAGGAAACCCAACTCGACAGCGAGCTTGCCTATGACGGGCATTTCGTCAAAGTGCAGCGCGATACGATACGCCTGCCGGATGGCAAGGCTTCCAAGCGCGAATACATCCGTCATCCGGGAGCGGTCGTCATCCTTCCTTTGCTTGATGACGGGCGGGTGCTGCTCGAGCGCCAGTTTCGTTATCCGCTGCGCCGGGTATTCATCGAGTTCCCGGCCGGGAAAATCGATCCCCATGAAGATCCGCTCGACAGCGCCAAACGTGAATTGGAGGAGGAAACCGGCTACACCGCTACCGACTGGCGCTACGTCTGCACGATACATAACGCAATCGCCTACTCGGACGAGCATTTGGATATTTTCCTTGCGCGCGGACTGACGGCGGGAGAGTCCAAGCTCGACGACGGCGAATTCCTGGAAACCTTCGCGGCATCCTTGCCGGAGATGCTGCAATGGGTGCAGGAAGGGAAGATCACCGATGTGAAGACTGTCATCGGCACCTTCTGGCTCGAAAAGATACTGGCCGGAGAATGGAAGTTGGACGAATAAGAAAAAACGCCTCGGATTTCCGGGGCGTTTTTGCATGAAACTGAAGTAGGAAAAATCCGAATCTCCAGAATGTCCGGTAGCGAAGTTCGGGCTTTTCGCATAGAAATAGCCTTCCTTGCGATGCAAAATCTGGAAAAACGTATAAAAATCAAGAGATTGATCTGACTCAATAGTTGGCACGAAGAATGCTGAAGAGGGAAGGCATGTGGTCGCCGCCAAAGTTCCTGGCGGGACCGCGATCGGCATGTCATCGCAACCTACCGGAGGAGATCAAATGAAGTCGAACAAACCCTTACTGGCCGCAATCCTTGTCGCATTCGCGGCGTCGGCCCATGCGGACACCTATCCCGCCAGGCCGATCACCTTGATCGTTCCGTTTGCCCCGGGAGGAACCACAGACATCGTGGCGCGCATCGTGGCCGACAAGCTTGGCAAGGAATTGGGGCAGACGGTGATCGTGGAGAACCGTGGCGGCGGCGGCGGCGCCATCGGAGCCGCGGCGATTTCGAAGGCGGCGCCGGATGGCTACACTCTCGGCGTATCGACGGTTTCCACCCATGCCGTCAATGCCGCCTGCAATTCCAAGCTCGGCTACGATCCGATTGCCGGCTTCACGCCCATCACCAACATGGCGCGTACTCCGAACGTCTTGACCGTGAACATCAAGTTTCCGGCCCAGGACTTCAAGCAATTCCTCGATCAAGTCCGAAAGAGCCCCGGCAAGCTGAATTACGCGACTTCCGGCACCTGCAGCATCCAGCACATGGTGGGAGAGCAATTCAAGGTCGCGACCCGAACCTTCGTTCTTCATATTCCTTATCGTGGTGCCGGCCCGGCGTTGAACGATCTGCTCGGCGGCCAAGTCGATATGATGTTCGATAACCTGCCGTCCTCGATGTCCCATATTCAGGCCGGCAAACTGCGACCGCTGGCGATTGCCTGGAACAAGCGGCTGGAAGCCCTGCCGAACGTACCGACCTTCGCCGAACTGGGCCTGAAGCAGGTGAACGATCCCGCATGGTACGGACTCGTCGCTCCGGCGAAAACACCGGACGATATCGTTCGCAAGCTGCATGCCGCGACGCTCAAGGTCTTGAACCTGCCGGAAGTGCGGGATCGCCTGAAGCTGCAGGGGGCGGAACCGGTCGGTAATACGCCGGCGGAACATGCGGCTGAAATCAAGGCCGAACTGGAAAAGATGAAGAACGTAGTCGCCAAACAGGGAATCAAGTTCGACGGCAGCTAAGTCGCGATCGGCCGGGCTGCGGTCGGCCGAATGCGGCGCCGGGCGTCCGTCAGTCGTGCCGGAAAAGTACATTTGCGGCAATCCACAATTGCAAGCAAACGATAAGAAGGGCAACATTGCGGAATTCATTTCAGAGCTAGGATCAGCATGGACTTCACATCCCCCCAATTCTGGGTAGCGATATTGCAGATCGTCGCGATCGATATCGTACTCGGCGGCGACAATGCCGTCGTCATCGGCTTGGCATGCCGCAGGTTGCCTGAACGACAACGCAGGCTCGGTATCTTATGGGGTATGGCCGGCGCGATCGGCTTGCGCGTGATCCTGATCTTGTTCGCGGTGACCTTGCTTGCGGTTCCTTATCTGAAGCTGGTCGGCGCGGCGCTGCTGCTGTGGATCGGCATCAAGCTGTTGTTGCCAGAAGCTGACGAAGGCGATCACAAGATCGAGGCGGGCGCCACTCTCGCGGCCGCCATCAAGACCATCATCGTTGCCGATGCGGTCATGAGCCTGGACAACGTCATCGCCATCGCCGGCGCCGCCGGCGACAGCAAGTTCCTGGTCGTGTTCGGGTTGTTGCTCAGTATTCCGATCATCATGCTGGGTAGCCAATTGGTCATCAAGCTGATGGACCGCTTTCCGATCGTCATCGTGGCCGGCGGCGCGTTGCTCGGCTGGATCGCCGGCGGCATGGCCGTCAGCGATGTAGCGGTCAGCGCCTGGTTCCAGCAGGCGTTCCCTGCCTCCAAGTGGATTGGTCCAGCGCTCGGTGCACTGGCGGTCATCCTGGTCGGAAAATTGCTAGCGAACCGCATGACGGCGCACAAGGCAGCGGTGCTGGAAGACTTGGCGGCGGAAAAGTCGCCCGGCGACGGCATCCGCTAGCGCGTTGGCGTCCGATCGGCTCGAGCCATTCAACTCATCGAGGAATAGGCATGCTGAAAGTCTTGTTGGCGGTGGACGGATCCGATAGCGCGTCGCGCGCCGTCGCTTATGCAATCAAACGCGCGCCGGCGTTCAAGGACGGCTTTCAGGTTCACCTGATCAATGTGCAGCCTTCCTTGCACGGCAGCGTCAGCGCATTCATCGACGCCGCGCAAATCAAGCAATACCATCAGGAAGAGGGCATGAAAGTGCTGCTTCCGGCGCGCGGGCAACTCGATGCGGCCGGCGTGTCATGCCTGACGCATTTGTTCGTCGGCGAGCCGGCCGAGGTCATTGCCCGCCTGGCCAAGGATCTCGCTTGCGACGAGATCATGCTCGGTACGCGCGGCCTGTCAGGCATTTCGGGATTGCTGGTCGGCTCCGTGGCGACCAAGGTTGTCCATCTGGCCGACGTGCCGGTGCTGCTGATCAAGTAAGTCCTCTTTCTCTTCGGCCAAGCGCATGGCGTCGATGCGCTTGGTCCGTTCGTTTTTCCTTTCCCGATCCGGTTTGCCGGGCGCCAAGCCCGTCGCATGCGATTCTTCAAGAATCCTCACTGCGGTTTTCCACAATTGAGAACAGAATGGCGTATGGCAATATGGCGTCTGAACGCATGCCATGTTCGTCATGCAAGTCGTTTGTATATATCACCATTATCCATTGGAGGAGTGATGCTCATGAATATCAAATCCCTGGGTCTCGCCATCGGTTTCGCACTGGTTGCCAGTTCCGCGGCATACGCGCAATCCTATCCGGCCAAGACCGTCACGGTGATCGTGCCGTTCGCGGCCGGCGGCCCGACCGATACCGTGGCGCGCCTGATCGGCCAGTCCATGACCAAGACGCTCGGCCAGCAGGTGATCATCGAAAACGTCGGCGGCGCCGGCGGCACGATCGGGGCGGCGCGCGTAGCCAAGGCCGACCCGGACGGTTACACCGTGCTGCTTCATCATATCGGCCAGGCGACCGCGCCGTCCCTGTACCGCAAGCTGACCTATAGCGCGATCGACGGATTCGAAACGATCGGGCTGATTACCGACGTGCCGATGACCTTCGTCGCGCGCAAGGATTTTCCGGCCAAGGATTTCAAGGAGTTGCTGGCCTATGTGAAGGCCAACAAGGACAAGGTCACCTATGCCAATGCCGGCGTCGGCTCCGCTTCCCATCTGTGCGGCATGCTGTTCATGAGCGCGATCGGCGTCGATCTCACCACGGTGCCATACAAGGGCACCGGCCCGGCCATGAACGACCTGCTCGGCGGCCAGGTGGACTTCATGTGCGACCAGACCACCAACACGACGAGCCAGATCAAGGGCGGCAAGATCAAGGCCTACGGCGTGACCACCAAGACCCGCGTGCCGTCGCTGCCTGATCTGCCGACCTTGCATGAGGCAGGTTTGCCGAATTTCGAAGTCGCGGTCTGGCATGGCCTGTATGCGCCGAAGGGCACGCCGAAGACCGTGATCGACACGTTGTCGAATGCGCTGGTCGTTGCCTTGAAAGACCCGACCGTCAAGCAGCGCTTCGCCGAACTCGGCACCGAACCGGTCGCCGAGGCGCGCGCCAAGCCGGACGTGCATCGCGCCTTCCTCAAGGCGGAAGTCGACAAGTGGGCGCCGATCATCAAGAAGGCCGGCGTCTACGCCGACTGATCGCCGGTAACTGCTAAGGAGAGCCGTTGTGCCATCGTTCATTCGCCATCCCAAGGATTTCTGGTCCGGGGTCATTTTCATCATCTTCGGTCTGGCCGCGGTCATTATCGGGCGCGAGTATTCGATGGGCACCGCCGGCCGCATGGGGCCCGCGTATTTCCCGACCGTCCTGGGCGGGTTGCTGGCCCTGATCGGCTTGGCGACCGCGCTCCGGTCGCTGGCCGTTCCCGGCCAGAAGATCGAGAAATTCGCGGTCAAGGAAGTCTTCCTGATTCTCTTGGCGACGGTCTTGTTCGGCATCCTGGTCCGTGGCGCCGGCCTCGCGCCAAGCATCGTGATCCTGGTGATGATCAGCGGTCTTGCCAGCACCCGGTTCAAGCCCATCCCGTTCCTGGCAGTGGCGATCGGCCTGGCGATGTTCAGCGTGCTGATTTTCGTCAAGGCGCTCGGATTGCCGATGCCGGTGTTCGGCCCCTGGCTCGGTTTCTAAGGGAGGGCGGACATGGAAATCCTCGGCAATCTGACGCTCGGCTTCGAGACTGCATTTACCCTTGCCAATCTGCTGTACTGCCTGCTCGGCGTCTTCCTCGGCACCGCGATCGGTGTGCTGCCCGGACTCGGTCCGGTGGCGACGATAGCGATGTTGTTGCCGGCGACGTTTTCGTTGCCGCCGATCTCGTCGTTGATCATGCTGGCGGGCATCTACTACGGCGCCCAATACGGCGGGTCGACTACCGCCATCCTGGTCAACCTGCCGGGTGAATCGTCGTCGGTGGTCACCGCCATCGATGGCCACCAGATGGCGCGCCAGGGAAATGCCGGCAAGGCGTTGGCGACGGCGGCGATCGGTTCCTTCTTCGCCGGCACGGTGGCAACCTTGCTGTTGGCCCTGTTCGCGCCGCCGCTGGCCGAACTGGCCTTGAACTTCGGTCCTGCGGAGTACTTCTCGCTGATGGTGCTCGGCTTGGTCGCCTCGGTGGTGCTGGCGCACGGCTCGCTGCTCAAGGCGATCGGCATGATCGTTCTCGGCCTCTTGCTCGGGCTGGTCGGCACCGACGTCAATTCCGGCGTTCCGCGCTATACCTTCGACTTGCCGCAACTGGCGGACGGCATCAATTTCGTCGTGGTGGCCATGGGCATGTTCGGCCTGGGCGAGATCATGCGCAATCTCGAGCATGAAGAGACCCGTTCGCTGGTCATGAAGAAGATCGAGGGCCTGCTGCCGACCAAGGACGATCTCAAGCGCATCGTCGCGCCGGTGCTGCGCGGCACGTCGCTGGGGTCCGCGCTCGGTATCCTGCCGGGCGGCGGGGCGATGCTGGCGTCGTTTGCCGCCTATTCGATCGAGAAGAAAATCTCGAAGAATTCCCGCAATTTCGGGAAGGGCGCGATCGAGGGCGTGGCGGCGCCGGAGTCGGCGAACAATGCCGGCGCGCAGACGTCGTTCATCCCGATGCTGACGCTCGGCATTCCGTCCAATCCGGTCATGGCGCTCATGATCGGCGCCATGATCATCCAGGGCATCCAACCGGGACCGTCGGTCATGACGGAGCAGCCGGCGCTGTTCTGGGGCATCATCGCCTCGATGTGGATCGGCAATTTCTTCCTGATCGTGCTGAACCTGCCGCTGATCGGCATCTGGGTTCGCATGATCATGGTGCCTTACCATTTCCTGTATCCGGGCATCCTGGTGTTCTGCGCCATCGGCGTGTTCAGCCTGGCGAACAGCGAATTCGATGTGCTGCTGATGGCGGGGTTCGGCCTGTTCGGCTATCTCTGCGCGAAGCTGGAAATGGAACCGGCGCCGATGCTGCTCGGCTTCATCATCGGCCCGATGATGGAGGAATATCTGCGGCGCGCGCTGCTGCTTTCGCGCAGCGACCCGATGGTGTTCATCCAGCGTCCGATCAGCGCAGTCATGCTGGCGCTGGCGGTGCTGGCGCTGGCGGCGGTTCTCAGTCCGCAATTGCGCAAGAAGCGCGAAGAGGCATTCGAAGAGTAGAACTGTCCTCCTGCCAAGCAAAAACGGCATGCCCGTCAAGGCATGCCGTTTTTTTCGACGCGGCGATCGACGATCAGCCGTGCCCCGTCAGCTCGCCGTTGACGACGCGCACACGGTCGCCTTCGTTCCAGCTCGGTTGCGTCGTGTATGGGAAGGTGCGCGTGCTGCCGTCTTCCATACGTACGCGAATCTTGTAGGTGGTCGTGCCGCGCGTGCGTTTTTCGATTTCGTTGCCGGCATAGCCGCCGCCCACCGCGCCGGCGATCGTCGCCAGCTTGCGGCCGTTGCCGTCGCCGATCTGATTGCCGAGCACGCCGCCGAGAACGGCGCCCGCCGCGACGCCCAGGCCGCTCGGCTGGGCTTGCTGTCGAATGGTTTCGATCGATTCGATGCGGCCGCAGTTGGAGCAGATGTCGGCCTTGGCGACCGAGGTCGAACCGCTTCTCTGGCTGGCGCGCGGTTGCGTGTGCTGGCTTTTCACGACCTGCGCCTGGCGCTGCGCGGATTTTTTCGGAGCCTCCTCCGCCGCCTCGGCCGCCGCGGCGCTTGTCTTGACGTCGCCGGTCGCGGCCGCCGAAGCGACCGGCGCGGGCGCGGCGGCGGACACTGGTGTTGCCGTCGCGGCTGGCGCCGCCGCAAGCGGGGCAAGCGGCGTATCGGTGCCGTGTGAGCTGGGCAGCAGTCCGGTAATCGCCGCAACGCCGGCCAGGCTCACCAGCGTGACCGACACGGCGGCGACTGCGACCAGCGGATGAATGCGATTCGGGACGTTATTGGTTTCCATCTAGACCTCCGGTTGAAAGCACGATTGCTTATGCGTACGGGCAAATTATCGGGAGGACGCCGCCGGCAAACTAGAGGAAGAATGTGTCAGGTGTAAGGCTTTGTAACGCGGCGGATCGAGGCAAACCGAGTTGACGGGAAATAAAAAAAACGGGACCGCGGGTCCCGTCTTCGCTTGCGGAGCGGAGGATCAGTCTTCGCGGCGCAGATGCGGAAAGAGGATGACGTCGCGGATGTTCGGCGAGTCGGTGATCAGCATCATCAGGCGGTCGATGCCGATGCCGCAGCCGCCGGTCGGCGGCAGGCCGTATTCGAGCGCGCGGATATAGTCGGCGTCGTAGTACATCGCTTCCTCGTCGCCGGCATCCTTCGCGGCGGCCTGCGCCTGGAACCGCGCAGCCTGGTCTTCCGGATCGTTCAACTCCGAGAAGCCGTTGGCGATTTCGCGTCCGGTCATGAACAGCTCGAAGCGCTCGGTGATGCCGGGCACCGTGTCCGAGGCGCGCGCCAGCGGCGAGACTTCGACCGGGTAGTCGATGATGTACGTCGGGTTCCACAACTGCGCTTCCGCGGTTTCCTCGAACAGGGCGAGTTGCAGGGCGCCGAGCCCCGCCGTCGACAGCGGCGTGACGCCGAATTTCTTCAGTTCGGCCTTCAGGAAGGCAGCGTCGTGGAGTTGCTCGTTCGTGTAATGCGGCGCGTACTTGTTGATCGCGCCGACGATGGTCAAGCGCTCGAACGGCTTGGAAAGATCGAGTTCGCGGCCCTGATAGGTCAGGCAGGCGGTGCCGTGGGCATCGACGGCGGCCTGGCGGATCACCGCTTCGGTGAAGTCCATCAGCCAGCGGTAGTCGACGTAGGCGGCGTAGAACTCCATCATCGTGAATTCAGGATTGTGGCGCGGCGACACGCCCTCGTTGCGGAAGTTGCGGTTGACCTCGAACACGCGCTCGAAGCCGCCGACCACCAGCCGCTTCAGGTAGAGTTCCGGCGCGATGCGCAGGTACATTTCCATGTCGAGCGCATTGTGGTGGGTGACGAAGGGCTTGGCCGCGGCGCCGCCTGGAATCGGATGCAGCATCGGCGTTTCGACCTCCATGAAGCCGTGTTCGGCCATGAAGCGGCGGATGGAGGACATCGCCGCCGTGCGCGCCTTGAAAGTGCGGCGCGTTTCCTCGTTCATGATCAGGTCGACGTAGCGCTGGCGATAGCGCGTCTCGTGATCGGCCAGGCCGTGGAATTTGTCCGGCAGAGGGCGCAGCGACTTGGTCAGGAGACGCAGGTTGGTCACCTTGACCGACAGTTCGCCGGTCTTGGTCTTGAACAGCGTGCCTTCGGCGCCGAGAATGTCGCCCAGATCATAGTGCTTGAATGCCTCGTGCGCTTCCTCGCCGGCCAGTTCGTTGGTGATGTAAAGCTGGATGCGGCCGTCGGTGTTCGGGCCGGAGGCGTCCTGGAGGGTCGCGAAGGAGGCCTTGCCCATGACGCGCTTGAGCATCATGCGGCCGGCGACGCTGACCTTGACGGCTTTCTCTTCCAGCGCCTCGCGCTCGGCATCGCCGTGCCAGGCCTGCAGATCGGCGGCCTTGTGCTGCGGGCGGAAATCGTTCGGAAAGGCCACGCCCTTTCCGCGGAGGGCAGTGAGCTTGGCGCGCCGTTCGGCGATGATGGAATTTTCGTCTTGATGAACCGCGGGTTGCTGTTGATCTGTCGTCATGGCTGGTAGTGATTCGATCGAATGGGTATTGCTTGGAATCCGGTGCGGCCGCAGGACGCGCACGGCACCGCATGCCTGCGCCGCGAGGCGGGAGGAAAGTGCGCTTTCCGAATTTCCTGCCCGCCGGCGGCCGGTTACACGCCTTGTTTCAGCGACGCCGCGATGAAATCGTCCAGGTCGCCGTCGAGGACCGCTTTGGTATTGCCGACTTCGTGATTGGTGCGCAAATCCTTGATGCGCGACTGGTCGAGCACGTAGGAGCGGATCTGATGGCCCCAGCCGATGTCGGTCTTGGCGTCTTCCATCTTCTGCTGCTCGCTCATGCGCTTGCGCAGTTCGAGCTCGTACAGGCGCGACTTCAGCATCGCCCAGGCCTCGGCGCGGTTGCGGTGCTGGCTGCGGTCGTTCTGGCACTGCACGACGATGCCGGTCGGGGCGTGCGTCAGGCGCACCGCGGAATCGGTCTTGTTGATGTGCTGCCCGCCGGCGCCGGAGGCGCGGAAGGTGTCGGTGCGCACATCGGCCGGATTGATTTCGATTTCGATCGAGTCGTCGACTTCGGGATAGACGAACACGCTCGAGAACGAGGTGTGGCGGCCGTTGGCGGAATCGAAGGGCGACTTGCGCACGAGGCGATGCACGCCGGTCTCGGTGCGCAGGAAGCCGTAGGCGTAATCGCCTTCGACCTTGATCGTGGCGGTCTTGATGCCGGCGACTTCGCCGTCCGATTGTTCCAGGACTTCAGCCTTGAATCCCTTGCGCTCGCAATAGCGCAAATATTGGCGCAACAGCATCGAAGCCCAGTCCTGCGCTTCGGTGCCGCCCGCGCCGGCCTGGATGTCGATGAAGCAATTGTTCGGGTCCAGCGGGTTGGAAAACATCCGGCGGAACTCCATGCCTTCGACTTGCTTCTTCAGTTCTTCGGCATCGGCTTCGATAGCGATCAGGGTGTCGTCGTCCTGCTCGGCGCGCGCCATCTCGAACAGGTCTTGCGCGTCGCGCAGGCCGGAATGGATGTCGTTGAGCGTGTGGACGATCGCTTCGAGAGATTTCTTCTCTTTGCCGAGATCCTGGGCGCGTTTGGGATCGTTCCAGACGTTGGGATCTTCGAGTTCGCCGTTGACTTGTTCGAGTTTCTCCGACTTCACATCGAAGTCAAAGATACCTCCGTAGATCGGCTTCGCGGCCGGCAAGGTCTGCCAGCAGGGCGGAAAGGGAATTGAGACGTTCGGCTTCCATGATGGTATTGCTCGCAATCAAACCTTGCATTATACCCGACTGAGGGCGGCGCAGTCCTCTCCCGTAAATATGGGAGCGCGTGGCGCGAAAACAATGACGACGGGATCGCGGCTCGACAAGCGGCTGTCCGATAGGCAATATAGCGCCCATGCTTGCCTCCTGAAAATCCAACAATGCCGGAGCTGCCGACAAGAGCGGAAGCGTTTCAGAACTCCAGGAGAATAATCCATGCGCTTCAGAAAAAAAACAGCGAGATCGGCGGGAAGCATGCTCGTTCTTGCGACGCTTTTCCTGCCGCCGCTGCATGCCCAGCCGGCCAGGGACGGCGATTTCCTCGAATTGCTGACCCAGGAAAACCAAGTGTTTTCCGCTTCGCGCTATGTGCAGACCATGGCGGAAACACCGGCCAATGTGACGGTGCTGACCCGTGGCGACCTCAAGCGTTTCGGCTATCGGAACATCGGGGAGGCGCTGGCCGCCTTGCCCGGCGTATACGATGCCGCCAGCCAGTGGCCGGCGCTCGGCGTGCGCGGTTTCGCGGTGCCAGGGGACTTCGGTTCGCGCATCCTGACGCTCGTCAACGGCATGCCGATTTACGAAGCGACCTACGGCAGCTTCTTCATCGAGCAGCTCGACATGGAAAGCATAGACCGTATCGAGTTCGTGAAAGGGCCGGGATCGGCGCTGTATGGAAGCGGGGCGGTGCTGGCTGTTGTCAACTTGATCACGCGCAGCGGGCATGACGCCGCCAGCAAGTCGATTGCGGCCGAGGTGGCCAGCCACCGTGGCATCAAGCTATACGGCTCCTGGGGACAGGGCGGGGCGGGCGGCGCCGATACCTTCCTCTCCGCGAGCGTCGGCAGCGACAGAGGCCGCGATCTCTACTTGCGCGAAATGGATGCGCCCGGATTCGATCCCGTGCGCTTGCGTGGCATGTCGATCGACAACGACCGCTCGGATACTCTGCGGCTGTTTGGCCGTGCCGCGTACGGCAACACCTGGCTTCAGGGACTGTACATTACCGCCGATAAGCGCGATCCGCTCGCCAGCTATGGCACCGTGTTGAACGGCAGGCTGCACCTGAAGGAGATGTTGGGTGCCGTGGAGGCCGGCGTAAGCGGAGAGCTGGCGGGCGGCGCGTTGGGGACGGCTCGCGCCTATTACTTCGGCGTGGCGGAAGAGGGCGATTATCCCTACACCTTTTCCGGAGCGCGGGTGCCTCCGGTCGACTACATCAACGTGTCGGACTTGGCGAGTCGGCAATACGGCATCGAATTGCGCTACGACCGCTTTCTTTCCAATGGACACCATCTCCTGGCGGGGGGCGAGGCAAAACGGGTTGAAAGTCATCAACAGGTAGGCGACCAGCCGGGGCCCGCGCGCAGCGGCGTCGTCAGCGTCGACAGCCGCCCGCGTTATTCGCAATGGGCATTGTTCATCCAGGACGAAATCCGTTTCGGCCGGGATACCTTGTTTCTCGGCGCTCGCTACGATGCCTACCGCGGATTTTCCGAGGGCGTCAGGTCGCGCCTCTCGCCGCGCATTGTCTATCTGCGGAATATTTCCGAGAACACGACGGGCAAGCTGATCTACGGCGAGGCGTATCGGGCGCCGACCGTCTATGAATCGCTTTACCAGGACGGCGTGCCGGCCGCCGAAACCTTGTGGGCCAATCCGAAGCTCCGCCCCGAGCTGGCGCGCACCTTCGAAGCCTTGTTCGAACATCGGCCGCGGCCGGGCGTCCAGATGCGGTTGAGCATGTTTCGCATGCGGCTCGCCGATTCGCCGGCGCAGATCGTCACACCGGAGTTCGCCGGTACGCCGTGCGCGCTGGGCCCGGAGGGATGCATCCAATACCGGAACTCCGGCGTCTCCCAAAGCGTGATCGGTTTCGAAGCCGATCTCAGAATGAAGCAATCGGATCATGGCAGCCTGTACGCGTCGCTGTCTTGCCAACGAAGCCGCCAGGAAGGCCAGGAGCTCGCGAGTTCGCCGCGTCATCAGATCAAGTTCGGCGCCAGCCGCGTGTTGCCCTGGGCCGGAATGGATGCCGCTTTCGAGGCGCATTACATCGGCCGGGCGCGCGGACGCTTCGAAGGCGGCGGAAGAACCGCCGACGCGCCGTCCTACCTGCTCGTCAACGCAGCGCTCAATGCGGGCCAACTGACGGGAGGATGGCGCGCGTCGCTGCGCATCAACAATCTGCTCGACCGCAAGATATACACCATCGCTTCGCGCGAACTGCAGCCGCTCGAGCGCGTCCCGGGCGAAGAGCGGCGTTTTTCCCTGCAACTGCAACACGACTTTTGAGGGTCGGGAGAGTAACGTTGCGTTTCTTATTGCTCTTTCTGCTGTTCATCGCCGGTGCCGCGCGCGCCGACATCATCTTGTTGCTATCGGACGAGCGAGCTCCGGTAACCGGCGTGGCGAGGGCGATCGGTGCGGCATACGGCGGAAAGATCGAGGTCCATAACCTGGGCGGTTCTCGGGGCAAGGAAAACGACATCGTTCGTGCGATCCTGAACTCGAATCGGCGCCAGGTGGTGGCGGTGGGCCTGTTGGCGGCGCAGGTGGCGCGCGAGCGCCTGCCGTCCAAGCATGTCGTGTTTTGCCAAGTGCTCAACTTCGAGGAATTCGACCTGGTCACGCCGTGGATGAAAGGCGTCAGCGGCATTCCGTCGCTACAGAAACAATTCGCCGCCTGGAAAATGCTTGATCCCGGGCTGCAGAGGATCGGCGTCATCACCGGGCGCCAGACCCGGTACATGGTGCGGGAGGCGGAGGCGGCCGCGCGACGCCAGGGGATCGATATCATCCATATCGAGGCGGCCTCGGACCGCGCCGTCCTGTTCGCCGCCCAGGAATTGCAGGAGAAGAAGATCCAGGGGCTGTGGCTGGCTCCGGACAGCAGCATCCTGAGCCAGCGCGCGATTCTCGAACTGATGTCGTACAGCGTGAAGAACAACCTGGAAGTGCTGGCGTTTTCGCCGGCGCTGCTGAAGGAAGGCGCGCTGCTTTCCGCTACCTCGGACTTTTCGGAAATCGCGCAATTGGTGCTGGAGCGCCTGAGAAAGGCAAGCGATGCCACCGGCATCGCCGGCGAGCCGGTAATGCCGCTGGGAGCTGCCAGGATCCACATCAACGGCGCCGCCGCGGCGCGCTTCGGGCTCTCGGTATCGGCAAAACTGAGGGAGCAAGCGGATGTCCAATAACCCGAACCGCCGGCCCAGCCTGATCAAGCGCGTCCGCTCCATGATGCTGGGCGCCGTGACGGTGCTCTATGTCGTTACGCTGTTTTCCACCTTCCTCGGCGGCAATTATCTGATCGCGACCAACCTGGAGAAGCAGGCGCGGCAGCTCCTGCCGGTGTTCGACGACATGGGAGCGCCGCTGTTCTTTTCCTCCTCCAGCCAGGCGATGGAGCGTATCGCCGGCCATGCCGGTCCGATTCCCGACATCGGCGTCGTGCGTTTCTACGACAAGAAGACCATGCATTTGCTGGCCGAATACCGCAAGCCGGGAGCTCCGGACATTCCGGTGTTGGGGCCGCAGGAGTTGGCGGTCGCCGAGAACATGCAGACCGTCGCCAGCCGCGTCGAAACCATCGCCGGCATGGCGAGCTACATACAAGTGTTCGCGCCGATTCGCGCCAAGGCCGGACATGGCCGGGACTTGCTCGATTTCGGCGACGCACCCGCGGCGGATGTCAGCGAAACCATCGGTTACGTCGAAATCGGCATGGACTTCGCGCCTTCGCGCAGCAATCTTTATCCCGGCCTGCTCGGGACCGCGGCCATCCTGTCGATCGCCTTGCTGCTCGGCCTGGAGTTTTATCTGTATCGGATGCGCAAGGCCTTGCAACCTTTGCTGAGCCTCGAGGAGCCGCTGCAGCGCATCGCCGAGGGCGACTTCGACGCGACCGTCGGCGACGAGCAGGCGGACCGGGAAATCGAATTGATTCGCCAGGCGTTGCAGAGCGCCATCGACGCGCTCAAGGAACGCGAAGTGGAGCGCAACGAAGCGGTGCGCGCCAAGATACTTGCCGACGAAGCCAACGCGGCGAAGGGCTTGTTCCTCGCCAACATGAGCCATGAGATACGCACGCCGATGAACGGCGTGATCGGCATGCTCGGGCTGCTGCTCGACACGGAATTGTCCGCCTCGCAGCGCGAGTTCGCCACCGTGGCGCAAGGCAGCGCGGAAAGCCTGCTCGAGCTCATCAACGATATTCTCGATTTTTCCAAGATCGAAGCCGGCAAGCTCGACCTTGAATGCATTCCCTTCAGCCTGTTGCGCGAAATGGAGTCGGTATGCAACACGCAAGCCTTGGCTGCCGAGAAGAAGGGGCTCGATCTGATCGTGCATTATCCGCCGACCCTGCCGCACATGATGATGGGCGATCCGGCGCGCATCCGACAGATACTGACCAATCTGACCAGCAATGCGATCAAGTTCACGGCCAAGGGCCATGTCCTGGTGGAAGTGGAGATCGACGCGGCGGCGGACGAGCGCTGCCGCTTGCGCGTCTCGGTGACCGATACCGGCATCGGCTTGGCGCCCGATAAGATCGGCGAGATCTTCGACAAGTTCACCCAGGCCGACACCTCCACCACGCGGCAGTACGGCGGCACCGGGCTCGGATTGACCATTTGCAAGCTGCTGGTGGAGATGATGGGCGGGCAGATCGGCGTCGAAAGCGAGCTGGGACGCGGCAGCACCTTCTGGTTCACGCTCGCATTGCCGCTTGCGCAGGAAGTTTCCCATCAGGCGGCCAGGGCCGACGAACTGCGCGGCGTGCGCGTGCTGGTGGTCGACGACCAGCCGACCAACCGGCGCGTGCTCGAGGAACAGCTGCAGCAGCAAGGCATGCGCGTCGACGGCTTCGGCTCGGCGATCGAAGTGCTGACGGCGCTGCAGCGTGCGGTCGCGGAGAAGGATCCGTATCGCATCGCCATCCTCGACCACCAGATGCCGGACATCGACGGCGAGATCCTGGGCGCGGCGATCAAGGCCGAGCCGGCGTACAGCAGCATTCAGTTGATGCTGCTCAGTTCCTTGTCGCGCGCGGGCGATGCGCAGCGCATCGAGCAGGCCGGCTTTGCGGCCTTCCTCAGCAAACCGGTGCCGCAGCATATCCTGATCGATGCCTTGATGGTCTTGAACAGCGCTAGCGATGCCGAACCCATGCCGTTCCTGACGGTGACGGCGCTGTCGTCGTCGCCGGCCGGACAGGAAGAAGATGGCCTGCCGTTCGCCGGATGCCAGATCCTGGTCGCCGACGACAATCTCGTCAATCAGCAAGTCGCGCAGCGCATGCTCGAACGCCTTGGTTGCCTGGTCGAAGTCGCCGCCAACGGCGAGACGGCGGTTGCGATGTCGCGCCATCGGCGCTACGACCTGATCCTGATGGATTGCCAGATGCCGGAGCTCGACGGTTACGAAGCGACGGCACGCATCCGGGCCGAAGAGACCGGCGGCCGGCGAGTACCGGTCATCGCCCTGACCGCCAATGCGATGCAGGGCGAGCGCGAGAAATGCCTGGCGGCCGGCATGGACGATTTTCTATCGAAGCCGATTCGCCCCCAGACGCTGCATGAAACGCTGCGGCGCTGGCTTCCGGGGGCAGGCGCCGGCGCGCCGGTGGTCGAAGAAGAGGGCATCCGCGACGAAATGCTGGCCGTGCAAGAAGCGTTCGGGGAGAGTTTCGGCGAACTGGTTGCCTTGTTCTTGAGCGACAGCCCCAAGCGTATCGAAGGCTTGCGGCAAGGGATGGCGACCCAGGACCAGATCGCGATCGGCAAAGTCGCGCATGCCTTGGCCGGCAGTTGCGCATCGATCGGCGCGATGCGGCTCTCCGGCCTGTGCCGCGATCTCGAAATCCAGAACAAGGCCGGCATACCGCCGGACCTTGCCGGCCGGATCGATGCCATCGAAATGGAATACGGGAAAGCGGCCGCCAGGCTGTCGGCGATGGCACAAGCCGACCGGGTCTTGCCTGGATTCGCCGCCTGAAAGGCGCCGGCGCAATTGCCGGCGTGCTTTCGTTACGCAGCGTCCGTTACACGGCGTCCGTTACACGGCGTCCCTTACCGGGCCTCCGCATATTCAATCATCAGCTGCAGGCGCGTCGCGCCATTGTATTCGTTGGCATCGAGCCGATATGCGGCGCGTATCCGTTCCGGCAGCGAATCGGCATGGCCGAACCAGATGGCGTCGTAACGGGAGCCGTTTTTCTCGAGCAGCAACTTCAGGTGTTTTTCCTTCAGCACGCGCTGGCTGACCACGCGGAATTCGTCGCAGAACAGCGGCGGTGGAAAGCCCTGGCCCCAGACTTGCTCTTCCAATATGCCGATGAACTGGGTCGTGAAATAGGCTTCCTCCAGTTCACCGTCGGTTTCGATCACGCGTTCGAGCTGCGAGGGGCCAAGCCATGCCCGGCCGACCGCCTCGAAGGCCCGCGAAAATCCTTCGAAGGCGTCGGCGCGGATCGTCAATCCGGCCGCCATCGCGTGCCCGCCGAATTTCTCGATCAGGCTCGGCGCCTGCTTCGAGACCAGGTCGAGCGCATCGCGCAGATGAAAGCCGGCGATCGAGCGGCCCGAACCCTTGATCAATCCTTCGCCGCCTTGCGCAAAGGTGATCGTCGGCCG
>Ga0196972_1000060_pt1 | contig 92787 bp, 70 predicted proteins | sample S1v_2013CmetaG_FD_148618 | JGI IMG/M metagenome (GOLD analysis project Ga0196972, IMG submission 148618) | Soil microbial communities from Anza Borrego desert, Southern California, United States - S1+v_20-13C | ecosystem: Environmental > Terrestrial > Soil > Desert | place: USA: California...
GCGCGCGGCTATGCCGACTACGGCGTGCTGCGCCAGGTGAACGTCGGCGGCGAAGCCATGCCGCCCGAAGGCTTGTCCGCCTGGCGCGCGGCCGGCCTGGCGCATGTGCGTCTGCTCAATACCTACGGCCCCACCGAAGCGGCGGTCACGGCGATGATCCACGACTGCGCCGGCCATGTGGCCGGCAAGCTGCCGAAACCGACGCAAATGCCGATCGGCCGCGCCTTGCCGGGACGCCGCATTTATTTGCTCGATGCGGATATGAATCCGGTGCCGACCGGCGCGGCGGGCGAGCTCTGCATCGGCGGCGAATTGCTCGCGCGCGGCTACCATGGCCGCCCCGACCTGACGGCCGAGCGTTTCGTCCCCGATCCGTTCGGGCAACCGGGGGCGCGGCTGTATCGCACCGGCGACCTGGCGCGCTGGAAGAGCGATGGCGTGATCGAGTACCTGGGCCGTATCGATCACCAGGTCAAGCTGCGCGGCTTCCGGATCGAATTGCCTGAGATCGAAGCGTGCCTGCTCGGTCACCCGGCCATCCGCGAAGCAGTGGTGCTGGTGCGCGAGGACCGGCCCGGCGACAAGCGCCTGGCCGCGTACCTGGTGACGGCGGAGGAGGTGACGGAAGAGGAAGCGCGCAGCCATGTGCAGGCATCCTTGCCCGATTACATGGTGCCGTCGGCTTTTGTGATGCTCGACGCCATGCCGATGAATCCGAACGGCAAGCTCGACCGCAAAGCCTTGCCGGCGCCCGACTATAGCCATCCAGCCGAACGGACGGCGCCGCGCAATGCGATCGAGGAACGGCTGGCTGCGATCTGGAGCGAGGTGCTCGGCATCGAGCCGGTCGGCATCCACGACAATTTCTTCCTTTTGGGCGGGCATTCCCTGCTGGCGACCAGACTGGCGTCGCGTATCCGGGGCATCTTGCAATGCGATTTGCCGGTGCGCGCCTTGTTCGAGGCGCCGACCATCGCGCAGTTGGCCGAGCGGGTGCAGCCGGCCACCGGGCAAGCCTTGCAGCCGATTCCGCAAGTGCCGCGCACCGGTCCGCTGCCGTTGTCGTTCGCGCAACAGCGCCTGTGGTTCCTGCAACAACTGGAGCCGGACAGCGCGGCGTACAACATGCCGGCGGCGGTGCGCTTGGTGGGTGAGCTCGAGGTGCCGGCATTGAAGCGGGCGTTCGAGGAATTGGTGGAACGGCACGAGACCTTGCGCACGACCTTCCGCGAGGAGAGCGGCGAAGCCGTGCAGGTGATCGCACCGCAACTGGACATATCGTTGCCGATAGTCGATCTTTCCGGGCTGGCTATCGATGCGCGCGAAGCGGAAGTCAAGCGCATTTCCGAAGCCGAAGCGGCGAAACCGTTCCGACTCGCCGCCGGCCCCTTGATGCGGCTGTGCCTGCTCAAGCTGTCCGAGACCGAGCACGTCTTGCTGGTGACGATGCATCACATCGTCTCCGACGATTGGTCGATGAGCGTCTTCACCAGGGAATTCGCGGCGCTCTACACGGCGGCAATGCAGGGCAAGACCGCCGATCTGCCGCCGCTCGCCATCCAATACGCCGACTTCGCGGCATGGCAGCGGCAATGGTTGACGGACCAGGAACTGGACCAGCAGTTGACATACTGGAAGACCCAGTTGGGCAACGAGCATCCGGTGCTCGAATTGCCGACCGATCGTCCGCGCCCGCCGGCGCAAAGCGGTCGCGGAGCCATGCACCGTTGGGCGCTCGACGTAGAATTCCTGCCGGCCTTGCAGCAGCTTGGCCGCCAGCAGGGCGCGACGCTGTTCATGACGATGCTGACGGCGTTCAGCGTGCTGTTGCATCGCTTGTCCGGCCAGGACGATATCCGTATCGGCGTGCCGATCGCCAACCGCAACCGCGTCGAAACGGAAAATGTGATCGGCTTCTTCGTCAATACGCAAGTGCTGCGCGCGCAACTCGATGCGCGTCTGACATTTGCTGAACTGTTGGCGCGCGTCAAGGAAGCGGCGCTCGGTGCGCAAGCGCATCAGGATCTGCCGTTCGAGCAGCTGGTGGAAGCCTTGCAGCCGGAGCGCAATCTCTCGCATTCGCCGCTGTTCCAGGTGATGTTCAACCTGCTGCAAGCCGATGCCGCAACGCGACTGGAACTGCCCGGCCTGGCTCTGCAACCGGTGGCTCGCGACGACGGCACGACGCAATTCGACCTGTCGCTCGATATCGTCGAGCGGCAAGGCAGGCTGGAAGCGGCCCTGACCTACAGCGCCGATCTGTTCGAAGCCGCGACGGTCGAACGTTTCGCCGGCTATTACACGAACCTGCTCGACGCCATCGTCGCCGCACCGCATGCCCGCATCGGGCAGCTGCCGATGCTCGGCCGGGATGAATACCATCAGGTCACGTCCGGCTGGGGCGTCGCCGCTTCCGTATCGGAACCGTTCATCGCCGTCCATGCGCAATTCGAGGCCCAGGCCAGAACCACGCCCGATGCCATTGCCCTGGTCTATGACGACGCCGAATTCACGTATGCCGAGCTCAATGCCCAAGCCAATCGCCTGGCGTATCGTCTGATCGCCGCAGGCATCGGCGCCGATGCCAGAGCCGGCGTCTGCATCGAACGCTCGCCAGCCATGATCGTCGCCTTGCTGGCGATCCTGAAAGCTGGCGGCGCCTACGTGCCGCTCGATCCGAATTACCCGGCGGAACGCCTGGCGTACATGATCGAGGATGCCGGCATCGCGCTGCTGCTGACGCAGCCGCGCGTCATGGAGCGCCTGGCGCTGGACGCCAATGGCGTGACATCGCTCGACGCGACTGCTTCCTTCGACGGCTATCCTGCGCACGATCCGGACGTGGCCGTGGATGGCCGGCAGCTTGCCTACGTGATGTACACCTCGGGTTCCACCGGTCGGCCGAAGGGTGTCGGCATGATCCATGCCGCGCTGGCCGGACATGCGGCTGTCTCGCGCGGTTTCTTCCGCCTGGATGCCGGCGAGCGGATGCTGCAATTCTCGACCTTCAATTTCGACGGTTTCGTCGAACAGCTCTATCCGGCCTTGAGCTGCGGCGCGACCGTCATCCTGCGCGGTCCCGACCTGTGGGATAGCGAAGAGCTGTATCGACGCATCCTGCGCCACCGGATCACCGTGGCCGACTTCACGACCGCCTATTGGTTCCAGGTGATCCAGGACTGGGCGGCGCGCGGCTATGCCGACTACGGCGTGCTGCGCCAGGTGAACGTCGGCGGCGAAGCCATGCCGCCCGAAGGCTTGTCCGCCTGGCGCGCGGCCGGCCTGGCGCATGTGCGTCTGCTCAATACCTACGGCCCCACCGAAGCGGCGGTCACGGCGATGATCCACGACTGCGCCGGCCATGTGGCCGGCAAGCTGCCGAAACCGACGCAAATGCCGATCGGCCGCGCCTTGCCGGGACGCCGCATTTATTTGCTCGATGCGGATATGAATCCGGTGCCGACCGGCGCGGCGGGCGAGCTCTGCATCGGCGGCGAATTGCTCGCGCGCGGCTACCATGGCCGCCCCGACCTGACGGCCGAGCGTTTCGTCCCCGATCCGTTCGGGCAACCGGGGGCGCGGCTGTATCGCACCGGCGACCTGGCGCGCTGGAAGAGCGATGGCGTGATCGAGTACCTGGGCCGTATCGATCACCAGGTCAAGCTGCGCGGCTTCCGGATCGAATTGCCTGAGATCGAAGCGTGCCTGCTCGGTCACCCGGCCATCCGCGAAGCAGTGGTGCTGGTGCGCGAGGACCGGCCCGGCGACAAGCGCCTGGCCGCGTACCTGGTGACGGCGGAGGAGGTGACGGAAGAGGAAGCGCGCAGCCATGTGCAGGCATCCTTGCCCGATTACATGGTGCCGTCGGCTTTTGTGATGCTCGACGCCATGCCGATGAATCCGAACGGCAAGCTCGACCGCAAAGCCTTGCCGGCGCCCGACTATAGCCATCCAGCCGAACGGACGGCGCCGCGCAATGCGATCGAGGAACGGCTGGCTGCGATCTGGAGCGAGGTGCTCGGCATCGAGCCGGTCGGCATCCACGACAATTTCTTCCTTTTGGGCGGGCATTCCCTGCTGGCGACCAGACTGGCGTCGCGTATCCGGGGCATCTTGCAATGCGATTTGCCGGTGCGCGCCTTGTTCGAGGCGCCGACCATCGCGCAGTTGGCCGAGCGGGTGCAGCCGGCCACCGGGCAAGCCTTGCAGCCGATTCCGCAAGTGCCGCGCACCGGTCCGCTGCCGTTGTCGTTCGCGCAACAGCGCCTGTGGTTCCTGCAACAACTGGAGCCGGACAGCGCGGCGTACAACATGCCGGCGGCGGTGCGCTTGGTGGGTGAGCTCGAGGTGCCGGCATTGAAGCGGGCGTTCGAGGAATTGGTGGAACGGCACGAGACCTTGCGCACGACCTTCCGCGAGGAGAGCGGCGAAGCCGTGCAGGTGATCGCACCGCAACTGGACATATCGTTGCCGATAGTCGATCTTTCCGGGCTGGCTATCGATGCGCGCGAAGCGGAAGTCAAGCGCATTTCCGAAGCCGAAGCGGCGAAACCGTTCCGACTCGCCGCCGGCCCCTTGATGCGGCTGTGCCTGCTCAAGCTGTCCGAGACCGAGCACGTCTTGCTGGTGACGATGCATCACATCGTCTCCGACGATTGGTCGATGAGCGTCTTCACCAGGGAATTCGCGGCGCTCTACACGGCGGCAATGCAGGGCAAGACCGCCGATCTGCCGCCGCTCGCCATCCAATACGCCGACTTCGCGGCATGGCAGCGGCAATGGTTGACGGACCAGGAACTGGACCAGCAGTTGACATACTGGAAGACCCAGTTGGGCAACGAGCATCCGGTGCTCGAATTGCCGACCGATCGTCCGCGCCCGCCGGCGCAAAGCGGTCGCGGAGCCATGCACCGTTGGGCGCTCGACGTAGAATTCCTGCCGGCCTTGCAGCAGCTTGGCCGCCAGCAGGGCGCGACGCTGTTCATGACGATGCTGACGGCGTTCAGCGTGCTGTTGCATCGCTTGTCCGGCCAGGACGATATCCGTATCGGCGTGCCGATCGCCAACCGCAACCGCGTCGAAACGGAAAATGTGATCGGCTTCTTCGTCAATACGCAAGTGCTGCGCGCGCAACTCGATGCGCGTCTGACATTTGCTGAACTGTTGGCGCGCGTCAAGGAAGCGGCGCTCGGTGCGCAAGCGCATCAGGATCTGCCGTTCGAGCAGCTGGTGGAAGCCTTGCAGCCGGAGCGCAATCTCTCGCATTCGCCGCTGTTCCAGGTGATGTTCAACCTGCTGCAAGCCGATGCCGCAACGCGACTGGAACTGCCCGGCCTGGCTCTGCAACCGGTGGCTCGCGACGACGGCACGACGCAATTCGACCTGTCGCTCGATATCGTCGAGCGGCAAGGCAGGCTGGAAGCGGCCCTGACCTACAGCGCCGATCTGTTCGAAGCCGCGACGGTCGAACGTTTCGCCGGCTATTACACGAACCTGCTCGACGCCATCGTCGCCGCACCGCATGCCCGCATCGGGCAGCTGCCGATGCTCGGCCGGGATGAATACCATCAGGTCACGTCCGGCTGGGGCGTCGCCGCTTCCGTATCGGAACCGTTCATCGCCGTCCATGCGCAATTCGAGGCCCAGGCCAGAACCACGCCCGATGCCATTGCCCTGGTCTATGACGACGCCGAATTCACGTATGCCGAGCTCAATGCCCAAGCCAATCGCCTGGCGTATCGTCTGATCGCCGCAGGCATCGGCGCCGATGCCAGAGCCGGCGTCTGCATCGAACGCTCGCCAGCCATGATCGTCGCCTTGCTGGCGATCCTGAAAGCTGGCGGCGCCTACGTGCCGCTCGATCCGAATTACCCGGCGGAACGCCTGGCGTACATGATCGAGGATGCCGGCATCACGCTGCTGCTGACGCAGCCGCGCGTCATGGAGCGACTGGCGCTGGACGTCAATGGTATGACATCGCTCGACGCGACTGCTTCCTTCGACGGCTATCCGGCGCATGATCCGGACGTGGCCGTGGATGGCCGGCAGCTTGCCTATGTGATGTACACCTCCGGCTCCACCGGCAAGCCCAAGGGCGTCGGCATTCCGCACGCGGCGCTGACCGGCCATGTCAAGAATGCGCGCGGCTTCAATAACTTGTTGCCGGGCGAAAGGGTGTTGCAATTCTCGACCTTCAATTTCGATGCCTTCGTCGAGCAACTCTATCCGGCCCTGAGCTGCGGCGCGACCGTCGTCCTGCGCGGTCCCGACCTGTGGGATAGCGAAGAGCTGTATCGCCGCATCCTGCGCCATCGCATCACCGTGGCCGACTTCACGACCGCTTATTGGTTCCAGGTGATCCAGGACTGGGCGGCGCGCGGCTATACCGATTACGGCGTGCTGCGCCAGGTCAGCATCGGCGGCGAGGCCATGCCGCCCGAAGGCTTGTCCGCCTGGCGCGAGGCGGGCCTTGCGCATGTGCGTCTGCTCAATACCTACGGCCCGACCGAAGCAACCGTCGTGGCGACGATCCACGACTGTGCCGGCCATGTGACCGGCAAGCTGCCGAAACCGACGCAAATGCCGATCGGCCGTGCCTTGCCGGGACGCCGCATTTATTTGCTCGATGCGGATATGAATCCGGTGCCGATCGGCGCGGCGGGCGAGCTCTGCATCGGCGGCGAATTGCTCGCGCGCGGCTATCACGGGCGTGCCGAGCTGACGGCCGAACGTTTCATCCCCGATCCGTTCGGCACGCCCGGTGGACGGCTGTACCGCACCGGCGACCTGGCGCGCTGGAAGAGCGATGGCGTGATCGAGTACCTGGGCCGTATCGATCACCAGGTCAAGATCCGCGGCTTCCGGATCGAATTGCCGGAGATCGAAGCGTGCCTGCTCGGTCATCCGACCGTCCGCGAAGCGGTGGTGCTGGTGCGCGAAGACCGCCCGGGCGACAAGCGCCTGGTGGCGTATCTGACGGCACGGGGCGAGGCGCCGGAGGTCGACAGCCTGCGTCGCCATCTTGCTGGGGAATTGCCCGATTACATGGTGCCGTCGGCCTTTGTAGTGCTCGACGCCATGCCGATGAACACGAACGGCAAGCTCGATCGCAAGGCATTGCCGATGCCTGACTACGCTACGCGGACCGAACAAGTCGCTCCGCGAAACACCATCGAGGTCAAGCTGGCGCAAATCTGGCGCGAGGTGCTCGGCATCGAGGCCGTCGGCATCCACGACAATTTCTTCCTGCTGGGCGGCCATTCCCTGCTGGCGACCAGGCTGGCATCGCGCATCCGCAGCGAACTGGAGCGCGAGCTGCCGGTGCGCGCCTTGTTCGAAGCGCCGACCATCGCGCAGTTGGCCGAGCGCGTGCAACCGACTGCAGCCCAGGAGTCGCAGCCGATTCCGCAAGTGCCGCGCACCGGTCCGTTGCCGTTGTCGTTCGCGCAGCAGCGCTTGTGGTTCCTGCAACGGCTGGAGCCGGACAGCGCGGCGTACAACATGCCGGCGGCGGTGCGGCTGGTCGGCGACCTCGATGTGCCGGCTCTGAAGCAGGCCTTCGAAACCTTGACGGCACGGCATGAAACCTTGCGCACGACGTTCCGCGAGGAGGGCGGCGAAGCCGTGCAGGTGATCGCCCCATCGGCCGGCATTGCCATGCCGCTCGTCGACCTGACGGCCATGCCGCGGGAGGCGAGCGAAGCCGAAGTCAAGCGCATCATCGCCGCGGAACTGGAGCGACCGTTCGATCTCACACGCGGTCCCGTGCTGCGCATCATGCTGCTCAAGCTCTCGGCCGCCGAGCATGTCCTGCTGCTGGTCATGCACCACATCGCCGCCGACGGCTGGTCGATCGGCGTGCTGGTGCGCGAACTCGGTGCGCTCTATGCCGCCTTCCGGGAGGGCCGCGGCAACCCGCTCGCTCCCTTGAGCATCCAGTACGCCGACTTCGCCGCCTGGCAGCGCAAGCACCTGTCCGGCGAAGAGCTGCGCAAGCAGCTGGCCTACTGGCGCGCGCATCTGGGCAGCGACCATCCGGTCCTCGACCTGCCGGCCGACCGGCCGCGTCCGGCGGTCATGAGCGGCAACGGCGAGCGCTACCGCTTCGAGATCGACCGCCAAGTGACGGAGCAATTGCATGCACTGAGCCGCGCCCACGGCGCAACCCTGTTCATGACCTTGCTGGCGGCTTTCGACATCTGGCTGCATGCGCATACGGGACGCCTCGATCCCATCGTCGGCACCGATATCGCCAACCGCAACCGCACGGAAACCGAAGGCTTGCTCGGCTTCTTCATCAATCAGCTGGCGTTGAAGGCCGATCTCTCGGGCAATCCGGCGTTTTCCGAATTGTTGACGCGCACGCGGCACCGGGTGCTCGACGCCTATGCGCATCAGGATCTGCCGTTCAACAAGCTCGTGGAAGCGCTCAACCCTGTGCGCAGCCTCGCGTACACGCCGCTGTTCCAGGTCAAGCTCGTGCTGCAGAACCAGGCGGAAGAATCCCTTGTCTTGCCCGGTTTGGAAATCAAGCCGCAATCGATCGAACATGAAGAAGCGGAATTCGATTTGCTGCTCGTGGTGACGGAAATGGCGGGCGGGCTCGAGTGCCTCCTGAAATACAGCACCGACCTGTTCGACCGCGACACGATCGTCGGCTTCGCCCGGCAATTCGCCGCGCTGCTTGCACGCTGCGCAAGCGAACCCTCATCCGCGCTCGATACGCTGGCGCACGCCGTGTCGGCCATGGCGCGGGAAGCGCGCGTTGCCCGTCAGCAGACGCTTTCCACGCAAGGCCTCGGCAAATTGCAGGCGACGCGGCGCAAATCCATTTCTCTGAATTCGACAAGTTCTTTCAAGGACGGACAATCATGACAAGTTCCGTAACACGTTCCGCGACGGCGGCGCCCGCGCTCGGCACGATCCGCCGCAAGGCGATCAAGCTGCAGGAAGACAACCTGGTGACAATGAAGCCCATGATCGAAGGCAGGCCGCTGCCCTTGCTATGCGAGCCCGCCACCGAGGGCGTGAGCCTGCAAGCCTGGGCCGGCCGCAACCGCGAGCTGCTCGACAGCAAATTGCTCGAACACGGCGCCATCCTGTTCCGCAATTTCCCGGTCGCATCGGCCGCCGAGTTCGACCAGTGCATCAACGCCATGTCGAGCGGTGCGCTCGAGTACCGTTTTCGCGCCTCGCCGCGCACGCAAGTCGATCCCGGGCTCAACATCTATACCTCGACCGACTATCCGGAAGACCAGAAGATCTTTCCGCACAACGAGCATTCGTATTCGCCGGTTTTCCCGCTGCGCCTGTTCCTGTGGTGCGATATCGCGCCCGAATACAAGGGCGAGACGCCGATCGGCGACACACGCGAAATCTTCCGCGCCATCGACCCGGAAGTGAAGGAGAGATTCGCGCGCAAGAAGATCATGTACGTCCGCAATTACGGCGACGGCTTCGGTTTGCCGTGGCAGACGGTGTTCCAGACCGAAGACCGGGCGCAGGTCGAAGCCTATTGCCACAGCGTCGGCATCAGCGTCGAGTGGAAGGCGGACGGCCGGCTGCGCACGCGGCAAGTCGGCCCGGCGATCGTCAAGCATCCGCGTACCGGGGAAGCGCTGTGGTTCAACCATGCAACCTTCTTCCATGTCTCGACCTTGCCGGCGCATGTGCGCGACGCCTTGCTTGCCGATTTCGACGAAGACGAGCTGCCGCAAAACACTTGCTACGGCGACGGCGGCGCCATCGAGCCGGACGTGCTCGAACATCTGCGCGACGCATACCGCGGCGCGATGATCGAATTTCCCTGGCGGCGCGGCGACGTGCTCATGCTCGACAACATGCTGGCGGTGCACGCCCGCAACGAATACCGCGGACCGCGTCGGATACTGGTGTCGATGGCGGAGGCGTTCCACAGCAAGGATCTGGAAATTTGAAAGGTTGAATTCATCATGCAGCAAACCCAAATGCAACAAACCGATATCGAAGGCTTTCGTCCATCCGTCCAGCAAGCGCAGCTGTGGCAAAACGTCCTGCCGGAAGCGCATGCCGTGCTGCGAGCGGACATCGATGAAGCGATCGATCCGGCCCGGCTCCGGCAAGCGCTCGAATCGGCCGTCATCCGCCACGAGATCCTGCGCACTCGCTTGCACACGATGCCGGGCATGCAAATGCCGGTGCAAGTCATCGAGGAGCAGGCCGTCTTCGATTGGCGCGAAGCCGATGCGATGATGCTGTCCGCGCCCGAGGCGGAAACGCAAGAAGCCGCGATCCTGGCCGATATGCGAGCGGGCGTTAGCCGACCCGGCAAGCCCGCATTTGCCGCCGTGGTTGCAGCCGCGCTGATCCAGCATGCGCCGAAGCGCTTTCGCCTGCTGCTCGTCGCGTCGCCGGTCAATGCCGATGCGCGCGCCATGCGCTTGCTGCTGCGGGAAGTGGAGCAAGGCTGCCGGCAAGAGTCGGCGCCCGATGCCGATTGTGTGCAATACGCGGATTTCGCCGAATGGCAGCACGAGTTTCTCGCGAGCGTGGAAAGCGATGCCGGCCGCGCCTTCTGGCGTCGTCAGGTCGATCCGGCGCTGCTCAAGCTCAAGCACCCGTTCGAGCGCCGCGGCGCCGTCGCAGGCGGCTTCGCCTGTGCATCCCGGACGCGCAGTACCGATGCCCGCTGGACCGACAGACTGCTTACCGCGGCGGCAGCCGTGGAGGCGACACCGACGGCGATTCTCTCGATTTGCTGGAGCGTCCTGCTGCAGCGGCAGCTTGGCCTTTCCACCGTCATGCTCGGCTGGCGGCATGACGGCCGCAACGACGCCACGCAGACCGCAATCGGTCCCTATGCCAAGACCTTGCCGCTGTTGTCGCGGCAAAACGAGGACGCGACGATCAAGACGCTGGCGCATGCGCAGGATGCGCTGCTTGCCGAAGCGGCGATGTGCCAGGAAAGTTTCAGCCCTGCCGAATTTGCCGCCGGCGCAGGCGTTTCTCATCTGCCGTATGTGTTCGAGTACCGCGCAGCGTCGGCCGGGCGCGATGCGTGGCGCATTACCGATGTCGAAGCGACGGGCGAGCCGTTCGCGCTGTGGCTGGCCGTCGGCGAACCGGAACACGATGCGGCCGGTTCGGAGAACAGCGTGATCGCATTGACATTGCGCTACGACGCCGCCCGCTTCACCGCGCAATCTGTCGAACTCCTGCTCGATCAATTCGTGACACTGGCCGAACAGGCGTGCCGGCGCATCGACGCGCCCTTGCGTTCGCTCAGCGCGTTGAGCGAAGAGCAGGGCGCCCGGCTGGCGGCTCTCAATCGAACCGAGGGCGGCTATGTTGCGCCGGATCTGCTGCACGCGCTGTTCGAAGGACAGGCCGCAAAGCGCCCGCAAGCGGTCGCCGTCGAGTTCGGCGCGCAACGGCTCACCTATGCGGAACTGAATACGCGCGCCAATCGATTGGCGCACCGCTTGCGCCGCGAAGGCATCGTGCCGGACGCGCCGGTCGGACTCTACGTCGGCCGCTCCGCGGAAGCTGTGATCGGCATGCTGGGCATCCTCAAGGCGGGAGGGGCCTATCTGCCGCTCGATCCGACGTATCCGACCGAACGCCTGGCATTCATGCTGGAAGACACGGCGGCCTCCCTGGTCTTGACGGTGGCGCCGCACGCCGCGACGTTGCCGCGGAGCAGGGCAGCGGTACTGCTGCTCGACGACGACGCCACGTATGCCGGCTGCATGACGGGACGCGATATGGAAAATCCGGTTCCCGTGAATCCTCCGGATAGCCTGGCCTACATCATTTTCACGTCGGGCTCGACCGGCCAGCCCAAGGGCGTCATGGTCAGCCACCGCCATGCCATCCATTCGACGATGGCACGTTGGCATCATTATGATGTAGAATGCGAATCATTCTTATTATCATCCAGCTTCGCATTCGACAGTTCGGTCGCCGGGCTGTTCTGGACGCTGTCGCAAGGCGGCAGGCTGTGCCTGCCCGGCGACGACGCGGTGCAGGATGCCGAGGCGATGGGCAGGTTGATCGAGACGCATCGCGCAACGCATGTGCTGATGCTGTCGTCGTTCTACGGCCAACTGCTGGAAACGCAGCCGGCATCGCGCTTGGCGAGCCTGAAGTGCGTGATCGTCGCCGGCGAAGCCTGCATGGCGACGACGGCCGCGCGTCACCGGGCCGTCTGCCCGGAGGCGCGGCTGTACAACGAATACGGCCCGACCGAAGGTGCGGTCTGGTGCACGTTCTACGAGAGCGGAACTGAAGACGAGGAACAGTGCGGCGTCCTGCCGATAGGCGGGCCGATCGTCAATATGAGGGTCTACGTGCTGGACAAACAGTTAGCCCAGGTATCGCAGGGTGTCGCGGGCGAGATCTACATCGGCGGAACGGGCATCGCGCGCGGTTATCTGCGGCGGCCGGCATTGACGGCGGAACGCTTCGTGCCCGATCCGTTCGGTCCGCCGGGCGGACGGCTGTACCGCACGGGCGATATCGGCCGCTTCGATGCGGCCGGCTGCCTCGAATTCCTCGGCCGCGTCGATCACCAGGTCAAAATCCGCGGCTTCCGTATCGAATTGGGCGAGATCGAAGCCCGGCTCGCCGAATATCCGGCCGTGCGTGAAGCGGCCGTCGTCGCGCGCGCCGACAAGAACGGCGATATGCGCCTGATCGCCTACCTCGTCGCACGCGGCGCCTGCCCGGCGATTCCGCTGCTGCAACAGCACCTGAAACAGCATCTGCCGGACCACATGGTGCCGGCCGCCTTCGTCGCGCTCGATGCGTTGCCGCTGACGCCGAACGGCAAACTCGACCGGAAAGCCTTGCCGGAACCGGAACAGTACAGCCGGCCCGCTTATATCGCTCCGCGCAGCGAAGCCGAAATCCTGCTCGCGCAAATCTGGTCGGAAGTGCTGGATGCGGATCGTACCGGCATCGACGACGATTTCTTTGCCTTGGGCGGCCATTCGCTGGTGGCAACCAAACTGGTCTCGCGCGTGCGCAGCCTGATGGGCCGCGATGCCGCGGTCCGTTCGGTGTTCCAGCATCCGCGTCTGGCGGATTTTGCGCGCCATGTGCTGGAGCAGGCGGCGGACGATGCCTTGCCGCTGACGGCGGTCCCGCGCAATCAACCGCTGCCGTTGTCTTTCTCGCAGCAGCGCATGTGGCGGTTCGACCGGGAGCATCCGCACAGCATCGTCTACAACGTCCCGAGCGCGGTGCGCCTGTTCGGCGAACTCGATCGCGGCGCGATGCAACGCGCGTTCGACGAACTGGTCCGCCGCCATGAGGCGTTGCGCACGACCTTCGCCTTTGACGAAGCGGCCGGGATGCCGGTGCAAATGATTCATCCGGCCGGGCCGGTGGCGCTGCTGGTCATCGACTTGGCCGACCTCGACACGGCTGCGCGAGAGGCCGGAGTGCTGCGCTTCTTGTCGGCGGAAGAACATACGCCGTTCGACCTGGCGCGCGGCCCGCTGATGCGTGCCGGTCTGATCCGTGAAAGCGAACGCGAACATGTGCTGTGGATCACGTTGCATCACATCGTGTCCGACCGCTGGTCGATGCAGGTGCTGGTGCGCGAACTGAGTATCTTGTATGAAGCTTTTAGCAGTGGAAAGCCGTCGCCTTTGGCCGAGCCGACCATCCAGTACGCCGATTTCGCGGTCTGGCAACGCCGGCATGTGCAAGGCGAGGTCCTGCAACGCCAGCTCGATTTCTGGAAAGCGCAATTGCGCGCCGATCAACCGCCGCTGCAGTTGCCCGGCATGCGGCAGCGCCCGGCGCGGCAGAGCCATCGTGGCGATACCTACCGGTTCGATATCGAGCGCGATCTGGCGCAGCGTATCCATGCGCTTTGCCGTAGCCAGGGCGCAACGCTGTTCATGACGATGCTGGCGGCATTCAAGGCCTTGCTCGCCATCCGGTCGAACGAGCGCGATGTGCCGGTCGGCATCCTGCTGGCCAACCGCAACCGCCTGGAGCTGGAGGGCTTGACCGGCTGTCTCATCAACATGCTGGCCTTGCGCGCCGACGCCGAGCAAGACCTCGCGTTTGCCGCCTATCTGGAACGTGTCCGTGAAACCGTGCTGGCCGCGCAATCCAACCAGGACGTGCCGTTCGAGTGCGTGGTGGAAGCGGTGCAGCCGCAATCCGTCCCGGGCTGCTCGCCGCTGTTCCAGGTGCTGTTCGACGTCCATCGCGACCGCATTCTGCAACAGCCGGCCATGGGTGGACTGACGTTCGCGGATGCGCCCGAACCGCCCAGTCCGACCACGCATTTCGATCTGATGGTCGGCATCGGCGAGCGCGAAGATGGTTTGCGCGCTTCGATCGTCTATTGCACAGACTTGTTCGATGAAACGCTGATCGCGCGCCTGGCCCGCGACTATGTCCGCGTGCTCGAAGTCGTCACCGCGGCACCGGAAACGACGATCGCGAAATTGGCGATGGAAGTCGCGCCTGCCATTGCGAGGACCGGAACCTAGCGGCCGGGAACGCCGCAGGCAAACCAGGGAAAGTTCGAAGGAAGTTTTTAACTACAAACAAGAAAGGGAAGTTCATGTTCTCGAAGTATCTCAAACTGACGCCGATCGCGATGGTATGCGCGGCGTTGGGCCATTCGGCGGCATTCGCGCAAACCGCCACGCTGCCCACCGTGCTGGTCTCCGCCGCCAAGTCGACGCCGCCCGATGCGAACCGCCTCGGTGTCGGCGTGCTGGAGACGCCGCAGGCGATCACCGCCATCAATGCCGACTTGATGCGCGCGCAAAGCATGGACAGTCTCGAAGACATCATGCAAAACGTGCCGGGCATTATCCAAACCTCGGGACATAGCGGCCTCTTCTCGAACTATGTGTCGCGCGGCTTCCAGCTCGACAATGCATCCAACTATTTCCGCGACGGCTTGCGCTTCGACCGCCAGAGCCAGATCTCGCTGCAAAACATCGAGCAGGTCGAAGTGATCCGCGGCCCGGCTTCGCTCCAGTACGGCAAGCTGGTGCCGGGCGGCCTGGTCAACTTCGTGACCAAGAAACCGATGGCAACCGGCAAGCATGAAGTGACGCTCCATGCCAACCGGTTCGGACAGATCGAAGGCGGCTTCGATTCGACCGGCAAGCTCGATGCCAGCGGCAAGATGCTGTATCGCTTGAATGCGGAAGCGAAGAAGCTCGGCAGCTTCCGCGATCATGTCGATGGCGATGCCTGGTTCATCGCGCCATCCTTCACCTTCGAGCTGTCCGATTCGACCGTGCTGGATGTCATGATCGAGCACAACCGCCACGAAACGCTGCGCGATCCGGGGCAACCGGCGCCGGTCGCGACCGACCCGGCATCCGTGACGCAGATCGATCCGTCCGCCTTTTTCGGCGAGAAAAATGCCACGAACGCGGTGCGCAACACCAGCGGCGCGCTGCGGCTGAACCACCGTCTGAACAATGTGTGGCAACTGCGCGCCGATTACTCCGGCAGCCGTTTCGACCGCGACATGAATTTCACGATCAATCTCAATCGCCGCGCGGCCGCCCCGACATCGGTTCCGCGTATCTCGCGTGCGGCATTCACCAAGGCCGATTCGGACAGCCTGCGCCTGGAAACCTTCGGCGAATTCGCGACCGGCGCGGTCAAGCACAAGCTGCTGGCCGGCGTCGACCGTCTGGAGCGCAGCGTCGATGATCTCACCACGCGCAACACGACGCTGGCCGCGGTGGATTTGTTCAACCCGGCGCCGACCGGCAATGCGACCTATAGCTCGGTACCGCTGTTCGACGATAGGTCGCGCGGCACCGACACCGGCATTTACGTGCAGGACCAGATGACTTTCGGTCCCTGGAGCGTGATGATGGGCCTGCGCCACGACAGCTTGAAGGAAAATTCCCACGAGGCCGTGCTCGATTTCCGTAACAAGCACGACGCTGCCCAGACCAGCCCCAGCGCCGGCGTGCTGTATCGCGTCATGCCGCAACTCGCTCTGTACGCGAGTTACAGCCGGTCGCTCTTTTCGAACATGGCCGGCGACGGTTGCGCCCGCAGCTTCGATCCGTCGCGCGGCGCCCAATATGAAGCCGGGGCCAAGGGAGTCGCGTTCGGGGGCTTGCAATGGGCAATCTCGGCTTTCGACCTGACGCGCTCTAACGGCCTGTCCGACGATCCGAGCGGCGCCGTTGACGCCGACGACAATGCGTGCCAAGTGCAGGGGGCGAAGCAACGCTCCACCGGCGTCGAGCTCGAAGTCTCCGGACGGTTCGGCAAGGCGCTGCGCCTGCATGCCAACTACACGCGCCTCAATGCGCGCTTCACGGAAGACACGGTTTCCGAAATGATCGGCAAGAAAATGCGCAATGCGCCGGAGCGAAGCGCTCGCCTGTGGGGCGAATACGCCTTTGCCGGCACATGGCAAGGGTTGTCGGCGTCGCTCGGCATGACCCATGTCGGCAAGCGTTTCGCCAACGACGCCAATACCTTGCGTATCCCGTCCTACACGGTATGGGATGCCGGCGTACGCTATGCGTTGGGCAAGGCCGACACGCTGCAATTGTCGGTGACCAACCTCGCCAACCGCCGTTACGTGGAAGACAGCCTGGCCAACGCCAACTCGATCAACCAAGGCGCGCCGCGCAACGTCTCCGTGCGCTACTCGCATACGTTCTGACCGTCACGCCAGAACCTGCCGCCGTCGCGCCGGTGACGGCGGAAGTCTTTCATCTTTTTCTTCATGAACCTCATCGGTATCCTCTTCAAGACTTCCTGGCGCAAGACGCTGCTTGCCGTCTGCGCCAGCACGGTCGGCGGCTTTTCCATCGCGGGATTGCTGGCGCTCATCAACCAAACGCTGGCGCAACTGGGTTCCGGCAGCGCCAAGCTGGCGTGGGGCTTCTTCTCGCTGTGCATGCTGGTGCTGGGGGCGCGCATCCTGTCGTCGACCCTATTGGTCAGGTTGTCCCAGCGCACGCTGGCGGATTTGCGCGCGCATCTGTCGCGCCAGATCCTCGCCGCGCCGCTGCGGCGCATGGAAGAGGTCGGCAAGCATCGCGTATTGGCGGCGCTGACGGAAGACGTCACGACAGTTGCCGACGTATTCAGCTGGCTGCCGGTCCTGTGCATGAACCTGGCCGTGATTGCCGGCTGCCTGATTTACATGGGCTGGCTGGCTTGGCCGTTGCTCGCGGCGACGCTCGCGCTGCTTGCGCTGGGCGTCGCGAGTTTCCGTTTCGCGCAGAGCAGGGCATTCGTGTCGCTGGCGCGTTCGCGCACCGCCGGCGACGAGCTGCAAAAGCATTTCCGCGCGCTCACCGATGGCGCCAAGGAATTGAAGCTCAATCGAACCAAGCGCGACGCCTTTCTATCCCGGTTGTTGCTGCCGACGCTGGATGACATGCGCCGCCATTTCGTATCGGGCATGAATGTCCTGCTGACCGCGGAGAGCTGGGGTTCGCTGCTGTTCTTCTTTCTGGTCGGGCTGGTGCTGTTTGCCGCGCCGATCGTCGGCGCGGTCGATCCGGCCGTCTTGAGCGGCTACGCGCTCGTGCTGCTGTATATGCGCGGCCCGCTCGAAGGTTTCGTCGCCAACCTGCCGGAACTGAGCCGTTCGCGCATCGCGCTCGATCGCATCGAGCGGTTGCGCGCCGAACTCTTGCAAGAGGATGCGGTATCGGATATCCCGGAACGACCCGTGGCGGCCTTCGAGAGTCTGGAGTTGCGCGGCGTCACCCACCGCTATCACCGCGAATCGGAAGACCGCAGCTTTACGCTCGGACCGATCGATTTGATCTTGCGTCCGGGCGAACTGGTGTTTCTGATCGGCGGCAACGGCAGCGGCAAGACGACTTTCGCCAAGCTGCTGCTCGGCTTGTATGCGCCGGAATCGGGCGAGATCCGCGTCGATGGCCGGCTTGTCGCCGAGCAGGGCCGCGAAGCCTACCGCCAATTGTTCTCCGCCGTGTTCGCCGACTTTTTCCTGTTCGACGACGTGCTCGGCCATGATCCTGCGGCGGACCGGCAAGCGCAGCAATATCTGATGCGTTTGCAATTGGCGCACAAGGTCAGGATCGAGGATGGGCGTTTCTCGACTACGGCGCTATCGCAAGGGCAGCGCAAGCGCCTGGCGCTGTTGACTGCCTATCTCGAAGACCGTCCGTGCTATGTCTTCGACGAATGGGCGGCCGATCAGGACCCGGTATTCAAGCGGGTGTTTTACACCGAACTCTTGCCGGATCTGCGTGCGCGCGGCAAGGCCGTGTTCGTCATCACCCATGACGACCAGTATTTCCATCTCGCGGACCGCTGCCTCAAGCTGGAGGACGGACGATTGGCGGATATGCCGGTCGGGAAATTCCGGGCGCAGGATGAGGCCGGTTTTCAGGGACGCAACCAGGCAGGAATGAGTTGAGCCATGCATTTCGACCGAACGACAACGAATAACTTCGACTGCATCCGGCTGCTGGCCGCGCTGGCGGTGTTCTATTCGCACCAGGTCAAGCTGATGGGGCGCGGAGTCGTGGAGGTGTCGAGCTACCACGACCTCGGCAAAACGGGCGTCCTGGTGTTTTTCGTGATGAGCGGTTACCTGGTCGCACAAAGCTGGGAGCGCGATCCGCACCTGTGGCGCTTCCTGGCCCGGCGCTTCCTGCGCATCTGGCCGGGATTGATCTGCGTCGTGCTGCTGACCGTGTTCGCGCTCGGCCCGCTCATGACATCCTTGCCTGTCCGCGAGTACTTCCAGTCTCCGCAAACCATGCACTACCTCGGCCATATCCTGCTGATCATCCAGGAGCGCCTGCCCGGCGTATTCACCGGCCATCCGATCGAACGGGTCAACGGTCCGTTATGGACAATTCCGATCGAGGCCGGCTGGTATGCCGTCCTGGCGGCGATAGGCGTCATGGGCTTGCTGCGCTATCGCTTCACGATGCCGTTTCTTCTTTTGGCTTGCGCGATTTACGTATTCGGCATCTACGGCACCGAGAACCAGGACGTCGCGCCGTTCTGGGAATTGGAGTTCGGACTGTTCTTCCTGCACGGCGCCTGTCTGCATTACCTCCGACAATGGTGGCTGCCGCGGCCGTGGTCGGCGGCGGCGTTCGTGTCCGTGCTGGCCGTCCTCGCCAATGCGCTCGGCCACGAGTACATCGCCATCCTGATCGCGCTGCCGTACTTCGTGATCCTGATCGCGCAAGCATCCACGCCGATCGCGCGCGACGCGGGCCGCTGGGGAGATTTCTCCTACGGTATCTACATTTATTCCTTTCCGGTGCAGCAAACCGTCGTCGCGCTATCGAAAAATTCGCTCGGCCTGGTCGAGGCAACGGTTGTGTCATTGGGGTGCGCCATGCTGCTTGCCTGGTTGTCGTGGCGCTTTGTCGAAGCTCCGGCGATCGGATTGAAACGTTTCCTGCAACCTGGCATGAAGTCCCGAAACTTGGAAAACACCGCGCACGCGGCGACGACGACATGAGGCGACTCCGCGACATTGGCCGTTTGTTCCGGAGCCGGCTGTTCTGCCTCATGTGGCTCGCGAGCGGGACGGCGCTTGCCGCGCAGCCGGCAACGAAAGCCGACATCCTGTGGGACACCTGGGGCGTGCCGCATATCTTCGCCTCCGACGAGCGGAACCTGTTCCATGCATTCGGCTGGGCTCAGGCGCATAGTCACGGCGACTTGCTGCTGCGCTTGTATGGGCAGGCGCGCGGCAGGGCGGCCGAGTACTGGGGCGAAGAACACTTGGCATCCGATCGTTGGATGCTCACCAACGGCGTGCCCGAGCGCGCGCAAGAATGGCTGGAGCGGCAACCGCCGGAATTCCGCCGCAACCTGGAGGCCTTTGCCGCCGGCATCAATGCGTATGCGCGCGCCCATCCGGCCCGCATCGGCAAAGAGCTGCACGCCGTTCTGCCGGTCGGCGCGGTCGACGTCTTGGCGCATTTGCAGCGGGTGATCTATTTCACTTTCGTGACCAGTCCCGAGCGTGCGCTCGACGAAGCGGAAACCGACGAGTCGGCCGCGGAAAAGAATGGCTCCAACGCCTGGGCGATCGGCCCGGCGCGCGCAGCCGGCGGCCGCGCCATGCTGCTGGCCAATCCGCATTTGCCATGGTCCGGCCTGTATCTCTTCTATGAAGCGCAACTTCATGCCCCCGGCATCGACGTGTATGGCGTAACGCTGGTCGGCCTGCCGGTCATCGTCATCGGCTTCAACGGCAAGCTCGGGTGGACGCATACCGTCAATCCGATCGACGTTGCCGATGTCTACCGGTTGTCCACGAGCGAAAGCGGTTACCGTTGGGACGGCGCCGTCAAGACGTTCGACGAGGTGACGCGGGCCGTCAAGATAAAACAGCGTGACGGCGGCATGGTCGAGCAGGCGCTGCGGGTCAGACGCTCGGTGCACGGTCCGGTCATCAAGGAAGAGGCAGGGCGGGCATATGCATTGCGCGTGGCGGGGCTCGACCGCGCCGGCATGGCCGAGCAATGGTGGGCCATGGCCAAGGCCGCCAGCCTGGGGGAGTTCGAGGCTGCATTGCGCCGCATGCAAATTCCCATGTTCAATGTGCTGTATGCCGACCGCGCCGGCAATATCCTGTACCTGTACAACGGCCTCATTCCGATGCGCGGCGAAGGCAGTTGGGATCAATGGCAACAAGCGGTCGATGGCGAAACATCCGCCACCTTGTGGCAGCGTGTGCATGCCTACGACGATTTGCCGCGCGTGCTGAATCCGCCCGGTCATTGGCTGCACAATGCCAATGATCCGCCGTGGTTCGCCACGCTGCCGCAAGCCTGCAAGCCGGAATCTTATCCCTCGTACTTTGTGCCGCCGTCGATGGGATTGCGTGCCCAGCGCTCAGCGCGGCTGGTGGCGGAGGATGCGCGCATTTCGTTCGACGAAATGATTCGCTACAAGCACGCAACCCGCGTGGAGCTGGCCGACCGGGTGCTCGATCCTCTGCTTGCCGCTGCGGAAAAGGGCGGCCCGGCCGTGCGCGAAGCAGCCAAGGTCTTGCGCGCATGGGATCGCAAAACGGATGCCGATAGCCGCGGCGCCGTCCTGTTCTCGGAGTGGGCCAGGGAAATGGGATTCCTGAATGGGGATGATGATCCTTACGCGGTGCGGTGGCATGCCGCTCGGCCGTTGACAACGCCCTCCGGCCTTGCCGACTTGAAGCGTGCCTTGGATGCGCTGGAAACGGCCGCTGCCAAGGTGCGGGCCGCCTATGGAGCATTGAGCGTCGAATGGGGAAGCGTCGCACGCTTGCGCTACGGCGATCGGGATTTGCCGGCCAATGGCGGGCCTGGCGGGTTAGGGATTTACCGTGTGCTCGGCTTCAAGCCTGGCGCCGATGGCCGGCATGTTGCCATGCACGGAGACACGTTCGTCGCGGCGATCGAGTTCGGCGCCCGGCCGCGTGCCAGCGTCTTGCTTGCATACGGCAATGCGTCGCAGTCCCACTCGCCGCATCGCGGCGACCAGCTCCGGCTATTCGCGGAAAAGAAGATGCGGCCGGCATGGCGTACGCGGGCCGAGATTGCAAAGCACTTGGCGCGGCGCGAGAAGCTGGCTTATTCGGACGGCCTGCCTTGATAGGCGGGGCGTCGATCAAGGCCTTTGGTCACGGCAAATGATCATGAAAAAAGCCGGTGGGGACCGGCTTTCCTGACTGCTGGATTTCAATGGTCGGGGCGAGATGATTCGAACATCCGACCCCCTGCACCCCATGCAGGTGCGCTACCAGGCTGCGCTACGCCCCGACGAGCCGCGTATTATAGCAGAGGCATTAGCGGTTTTTCCATAGCGGCATGCGAGGAATATCGAATGGCTCTGAAAATCGACGAAAAAAAATTTACAAAATCGGAAAAACCCGGACAATAGCGACACCTAAAATAACCATTACAGCGCCTACCCGGTGCGGATTGGGGGAAAACGCATGCCGCCACTCGCGGCGTGCGAGGTTTTCCGCGCTGCACGGGTGGCATCCACGCCATCATGTCCATCAAGATCAGCCAACAATTCGACGCCGGCGCCATCGAGGTGCTGAACGCCGATCATCCAACCAGCATCGAACTCAATATCCGCAAGGATACGCAGGCTGAATTCGCGCAGTGGTTCTACTTCCGCTTGCAAGGCGCGAAAGAGCAGCCCTGCACCATCCGCTTCCTGAATGCGGGACAGGCGGCCTATCCTTCCGGATGGGAAGCGTACCGCGCGGCGGCGAGCTATGATCGCGTCCGCTGGTTCCGCGTGCCGACCGACTACGACGGGCAAGTGATGACCATACGGCACACTCCCGAGCACGATAGCGTCTATTACGCCTACTTCGAGCCGTATTCCTGGGAGCGCCATCTCGAGTTGCTCGGCCGCGCCGAGAAATCGCCGCTGACGCGGGTGATCGACTTGGGCAGCAGCGTCGAGGGCCGCGACATGAATGCGATCGTGGTCGGCAATCCGTCCGCGAAGAAAAAAGTTTGGGTCATCGCGCGTCAGCACCCCGGCGAGACGATGGCGGAATGGTTCGTCGAAGGCATGCTCGAAGCGCTGCTCGATCCGGCCAATGCGACGGCGGCGGAGTTGCGCGAGCATGCGGTGTTTTACATCGTGCCGAACATGAATCCGGACGGCTCCGTGCTCGGCAATCTGCGCACCAATGCCGCGGGCGCCAATCTGAATCGGGAATGGATGACGCCGTCGCTCGAGACCAGCCCGGAAGTGTATTGCGTCCGCGGGAAAATCCACGAGACCGGCTGCGACCTTTTCCTCGATGTTCATGGCGACGAAGGCATTCCCTACGTCTTCGCGGTCGGCAACGAAATGCTGGAGGCATTCAGCGAGCGGCAAGCGGAGGAACAGAGCGCATTTCTCGCCGACTGCATGGCGGCCTGCACCGATTTCCAGCTCGAGCATGGCTATCCGGCAAGCAAGTACAAGGAGGAAGTGCTGAAACTGGCGTCCAAGTACATTGCGCACACGTTCAAATGCATCTCTCTGACGCTCGAGATGCCGTTCAAGGATCACATGAACAAGCCCGACGCCGCCGTCGGCTGGAACGGCGAACGCAGCGCGCGTCTCGGACGCGAGATTCTCGGCCCTATCCTGAAGGCGGTCGGCAAGGCGTGAGCGTAGAGATCGAGCGCAAGTTCCTGGTGCGGGCCGAACGCTGGGCGGCTTGCAAGGCGCTGGCGCAAGGCGTCCTGCTGCGCCAGGGCTATCTGTCCTCGAACCCCGAGCGCATCGTGCGCATCCGCATCGAGGACGGCGCCGCGTGCATGACGATCAAAGGCCGTACCGTCGGCGCGACGCGCGCGGAGTGGGAATATCCGATCCCGCTGGAGGACGCTCGTATCTTCCTCGACGATTTATGCGAGAAGCCGATCATCGAAAAAATCCGCTATCGGGTTGCGCATCGGGGCCTGGTGTGGGAAGTCGATGAATTCCACGGCGAGAATGCCGGCTTGCTCGTCGCCGAAATCGAGCTGTCGTCCGAAGATCAGCCGTTCGACAAGCCGGATTGGGTCGGCGAGGAAGTGACGCATGATCCACGTTATTTCAACGCGAATCTGCTGCGCCATCCCTTCAGAGGTTGGTGATCAGTGGAAATGCCCAGTGGGTTGCGGCGCATCTTCCGGCATTTCCGCATGCACGAGTTCCGCTTCGAGATCGAGATAGAGCGGCGCGCCGCAATCGTCGCAGGATTCCATCGGGAAACAGCCGCGATGATGCTTGACATGGGTGACGCCGCACTCGCGCAGCAAGGCGAGAATTTCCTCCAGCGGCGAACGCGGTTCTTGATCGGCGCCGGAAACGGCCGTCAACGGCTGGCCCTCGGGCGCGTCGCCTTCTTCCTGCCCGTATAGCGGCCATACCAGTCCGTACACCACGTCCGGATCGTTCATCCGCGCGAAGCTGACGCGGTACTCGTCGATCCGGCTGTCCGGCGTGTCCTCCCCGAAGCCGCCGATGATCGCTTGCAGCTTCTCGGCGCCGACATTGAGCGTGTGCGTCAGATAGTGAACGGCCGCCCGGATCGAAGCAGGGCGGATGCGCTTGTCGGCCACGCGGCAGGAAACATAGTACGCCTCCGGGAGCAACAGATCGATGCCGCAGCCGGGCAAGAGGCGCGCCACATTCGGCATGACTTGCGTACCCCATTGCGTCAGCGCCAGTTCGCGGTCCTGCGGATTGAATTCGGCTTGCCAGCGGAAGATCGGGGTTCCGGCCGGCACGACGGCAACGGCCAACAGGTAACGCGTATCGGCCAGGAAGGGGGCGGTCTCCGGCGGGTTGGACAGGGCGCGCGGCGTTCCTCCCTTGAGCGCCGCCTGCGCCATCTGCTGGGTCAGGGCATAGGTTTCGGCATGCGTGCGCGGCAATTGATCGATCGCGTACAGTGTCGGCGCCACCGTCATGCGGGCATCGGCGGCCAGCACATGGGCATAGAGATGCGCAGACAGCGTCGCCAGCATGTCGGCGGCGATCGGGCCGGAAGCGATGGAAAAACGCGTCCAGGCAAGAATGGGGGCGGCGATCAGCAGCGCGTCGTAATGCTTGCCGTCCTGTTCGATGCGGCAGGATTCGCTGACCGCCTCGACCGATTCCATCAGCGCATCGTAAGCGCCGGATTGGGACTTGAAGGCGTGGTCGAGCGCGGCATCGATCGTCTCTTGATGGCCGCTTTTCAGCAGCTTGACCAGGAGTTTGTCGAGTTCGGCCTCCCAGGCGCGTTCCTCGAGGCGGCTGGCGGCATCCATGACGGCCTGCGCGAAAGTGACGAGCCGCTGGCTATCGCTGGAAAGTTTTCGGGAAAAGCGTTTGGATGGACGGCGCATGGTGCGATGACGTTCAAATGAAACCGGGGACACGTATTGTAGTGGATTCCGGCGACCTCATTCAAAACGCATTGTCGCAACGACAAAAAAAGCCGCACGGTGGCGCGTGCGGCCGGAAAGCACTGCAGGAGGAGTGCAACTATTTCGATGCGGCGGAGGCGGCAGGCGCGGCGGCGGATGCGGGCGACGAGGCATGCTCGATGGGATTGTGGCCGCCGGCTTCGCCTGCCATGTCGACCTTGTCGCCGCCTTGCATGATGAGGAACAGCGCCAATGCCGCGAAACCGACGAATCCAACAAAAATTTTCCACATGACAGGTCTCCAGATATCGTGATGGCGGGAAAACAAAAACGCCGGACATGGCCGGCGTTTTGTCCTGTCTTGCAGATTACAGGCGGAATCTTACATCAGGCTTTCGCCCGAGTCCTCAGGCGGCGAGCAATTGCCTGAGAACGAACGGCAGGATGCCGCCGTGCTTGTAATAGTCGACTTCGATCGGCGTGTCGATGCGCAGCAGGACCTTGACTTCCTGCTTCTCGCCGTTGGCGCGGTTGATCACCAGCGTCACGTGCTGCTGCGGCTTGATCTCGCCTTCGATGCCTTTCAGGTCGAAGGTTTCGTCGCCCTTGATGCCGAGCGACTGCACGCTGTCGTCGCCCAGGAATTGCAGCGGCAGCACGCCCATGCCGACCAGGTTGGAACGGTGGATCCGTTCGAAGGAACGGGCGATCACGGCCTTCACGCCGAGCAGTTGCGTGCCCTTGGCCGCCCAGTCGCGCGAAGAGCCGGTGCCGTACTCTTCGCCGCCGAACACCATGGTCGGGGTGCCTTCCTCGATGTATTTCATCGCGGCGTCGTAGATCGACATTTCCTGGCCGCTCGGCTGGTGGAGCGTGATGCCGCCTTCGACGCGCGAACCGTCCGGCTTGGCCGGGATCATCAGGTTCTTGATGCGGACGTTGGCGAAGGTGCCGCGCATCATCACTTCATGGTTGCCGCGGCGCGAGCCGTAGGAGTTGAAGTCGGCCTTCATCACGCCGTTCTCGAGCAGCCACTTGCCGGCCGGGCTCGATTCCTTGATCGAACCGGCGGGGGAGATGTGGTCGGTGGTGATCGAGTCGCCGAAGATGCCGAGCGCGCGGGCGCCGGAGATGCCGCCGGCGGCCGCTTTCGGCTCCATGCCGAAGTCATGGAAGAACGGCGGTTCGGCGATGTAGGTCGATTTCGGCCAGTTGTAGACCTCGCCCTTGGCGACGCCCTTGATCTGCTCCCACAGCTTGCCCGGAGCTTCCTTCACGTCGGCGTAGTTGTCCTTGAAGATCTTCGAGTTCATCGCGTGCTTCATCAGCTTGCCGATTTCCTGCGAAGTCGGCCAGATGTCGCCCAGGTAGATGTCCTTGCCCTTGGCGCGGCCGACCGGCTCGGTCATCAGGTCGCGGGTCACGTTGCCGGCGATCGCGTAGGCGACGACCAGCGGCGGCGAAGCCAGGAAGTTGGCGCGGATGTTCGGGTGGATGCGCGCCTCGAAGTTGCGGTTGCCGGACAGCACGGCCGCGGCGACGATGTCGTTCTTGACGATCGCTTCGTTCAGCGGCGCGGTCAGGTCGCCGGCGTTGCCGATGCAGGTGGTGCAGCCGTAGGCCGTCACGCCGAAGCCGAGCTTCTCGAGGTAGGGCAGGAGGCCGGCGGCTTCGAGGTACTTGGTGACGACGCGCGATCCGGGAGCGAGCGATGTCTTGATATGCGGCGCGACCTTGAGGCCGGCTTCGACGGCTTTCTTCGCCAGCAGGCCGGCGGCCAGCAGCACGCTCGGGTTCGAGGTGTTGGTGCAGGAGGTGATCGCGGCGATCAGCACGTCGCCGTTGCGGACCTTGACGCCGTCCGAGGTCTCGTACTCGGCGTTCAGATCTTCTTCCTTCTTGTTGAAGCCGTTCTCCGCCACCGGCTTGGAGAACAGCGTGGAGAAGGTCGACTTGACGTGGCCGATTTCGATGCGGTCCTGCGGGCGCTTCGGGCCGGCCAGCGACGGCGCGACCGAACCGAGATCGAGCGCGACGACGTTGGTGTAGTCGATCTCGCCGGATTTCGGAATGCCGAACAGGCCTTGGGCCTTGAAGTAGGCGGCGAAGGCGTCGATTTCCGCCTTGCTGCGGCCGGTGCCCTTGAAATAGTCGATGGTTTGCTCGTCGACCGGGAAGAAGCCCATGGTGGCGCCGTATTCCGGCGCCATGTTGGCGATGGTGGCGCGGTCGGTCAGGGACAGCGATTCGGTGCCTTCGCCGAAGAATTCGACGAACTTGCCGACGACCTTTTCTTTGCGCAACAGTTCGGTGATGGTGAGCACGAGGTCAGTCGCGGTGACGCCTTCGCGCAATTGGCCGGTCAGGTTGACGCCGATCACGTCCGGCGTCAGGAAGTAGACCGGTTGGCCGAGCATGCCGGCCTCGGCTTCGATGCCGCCCACGCCCCAGCCGACCACGCCGATGCCGTTGATCATCGTGGTGTGCGAGTCGGTGCCGACCAGCGTGTCCGGATAGTAGACGCCGCCCTTGTTGTGCACGCCGCGCGCCAGGTACTCGAGGTTGACCTGGTGCACGATGCCGAAGCCCGGCGGCACGACGCCGAAGGTGTCGAATGCCTGCATGCCCCATTTCATGAACTGATAGCGTTCGTTGTTGCGCTGGAATTCCAGCTTCATGTTCAGATCGAGCGCTTTCTTCTCCCGGAAGTGGTCGATCTGGACGGAGTGATCGACGACCAGGTCCACCGGCACCAGCGGCTCGATGTTCTTCGGATTCTTGTTCATCTTGGAGGCGACGCCGCGCATGGCGGCCAGGTCGGCCAGCAGCGGCACGCCGGTGAAGTCCTGCAATACGACGCGCGCCACGACGAACGGGATCTCATCGACGCGGGCCGCGTTCGCGCCCCAGTTCGCGAGCTGCCTGACGTGCTCTTCGGTCACTTTCTTGCCGTCGCAGTTGCGCAGCACCGATTCCAGCACGATGCGGATCGACACCGGCAGGCGCGAAACATCCACGCCGAGCTTCTTGCCGAGCGCGGGCAGCGAATAGAACTTGCCTTTCTTGGAGCCCGAGATCGTGAAATCCTTGAGCGTGTTCAGAGTATTGCGGGACATTTATCCTCTCCTTAGATGACAAAACGTGATTCCTGGTTGATTGCGTGTTCTTTTCGCCGGGGCGTCTTGCCGCCGGTGTCCTTCTTCTTCTGCTATTGGGGCGTTCAGCCTGTCTGTGCTTCCTGTTCCTGCTGGTGATTCCTGCATTCGTTCGCCAGCTGCTGGCCTTTCTTCGAATCGAGCAGCATGCCCTTGGCCGGGATGCCTATCCAGACCAGGCCCGCCTTCGGATTCTCGAAACGGTGAGCGCCGGTCGTCGTATCGACGCGCGTCATCTGATGCAGCTTGCGCTTCCAGCGCATGGCGACCTGCTTGTCGTCGCCCGGATTCTCGTAAATCGTGATCCGGTCGCCGTGCGCGCACTTGAAATCGACGGCCGTCATGCCGTTCGTATCCGGTTCCTTTTCCTCCTCGGCGGCCGCTTTCTTGCTCTTGGCCTTCTTCGCTTGCGCCTTCTTCACCTGCTTGGCGGGCGCGGAAGCATCGCTTTGAGCGAAGGTTTGTTGTGCGCCGAATGCCAGGATGGCGATCAGCAGGGCGGAGAATGGTCGTTTCATGATGTCGTTTCCTCTAAGTTGACGTGCGGCCCCTGAGCGCACTATCCCCCCTTTTATTCATGGCATTCATAGCAGCACGGCCGCCGTTGCCGGCAGCGCCGTTCCGCTCGCTTTCGCGCGCTGCAGTATCGACCAGTAATAGCGATAACTGGCGCGATCGTGCAGCTTGTTGTTGTGTTTTATCGGTCCCCATTGCACGGCCTGCGCGGCGTTGAGAATCTCCATGGCGTCGTGGACTTCGGCCGTATCGGGCGCGAAGGCCGCGACGATGAGTTTGATCTGATCCGGATGGATGCTCCACATGCGCGTATAGCCGAATTCACGGGCGGCGCGGCGCGCGTCGTCGGCGACGACGGCGGCATTCCGGATTTCGGTCGTGACGTTGTGCGAAGGCGTCTTGCCGTGCGCATGGCAGGCGGCCGCGATCTCTAGCTTGGCGCGGGTGATCAGCGGATGCGTGAATTGCCCGGGCGAGCGCATCGCATCGCCGGGAATCGCGCCATAGTGGGCGGAGACGAAATCCATGATGCCGAACGAAAGGCATTCGACCTGCGGCAGGGCGGCGATGGCATGCGCATCGGCCAGCGCGCCGTGGGTTTCGATCAGTATGTGCACCGGCAAGTCGGCGCGCTTGCCGGCATGCCGGTTGATGACGTCGATCGCGTGTTCGACATCGGCCACGCATTGCGGTTTCGGAACCACGAGATAGGCTAGGCGCTCGGCCGCGCCTTCGCAGATGATGGCGACATCCTGCTCGAAGAACGGGCTGGAAACATCGTGCACGCGCGCGCCGATGCGATTGAAGCGATTGTCTTCGCCGGCGATCAGCGCGGCGACGAGCCGCGCATGCGCTTCTTCGTTGCCGGCCGCGGCGCCATCCTCGCAATCGAAAGTGATGTCGAAGATCGGGCCAAGTTCTTGTTGCAGGGCAAGCGACTTGCGCATCAGCTTTTCGGAGCCGGCGTAGTGGTCGCAGACCGGAATCGTCACCGGTGCGTGCTTGTCCTGGAATAAGACCTCGGAAGGGTGCATGTAAAACGTGTTTGTCGGCGTGTTGTCGTCGGTTGGCGGGTTCGTACGGCGGACAGGCGGCGTCGATGCCGCCGCTTGCCCGCCCGCGGCAGGCTTAGCCCACGAGATGCTTGACGCCGTCGCGCTCTTCCATCAATTCCTTGAGCGTGAGGTTGATGCGCTCTTGCGAGAATGCATCGATGTCGAGACCCTGGACGATCTTGTACTCGCCGTTCTCGGTGGTGACCGGGAAGCCGAACATCGTGCCTTCGGGGATGCCGTAGGAGCCGTCGGACGGCACGCCCATCGTCGTCCACTTGCCGTTGGTGCCGAGCATCCAGTCGCGTACATGGTCGATGGCGGCGTTGGCTGCCGATGCCGCGGAGGACAGGCCGCGGGCTTCGATGATGGCGGCGCCGCGCTTGCCGACCGTCGGCAGGAAGACGTCCTTGTTCCAGGCTTCGTCGTTGATCATTGCCTTGACCGATTGACCGTCGATCGTGGCGAAGCGGTAGTCGGCATACATGGTCGGGGAGTGGTTGCCCCAGACGCACAGCTTTTCGATCGAGGACACCGGCTTGCCGGTCTTGGCCGCGACTTGCGACAATGCGCGGTTGTGGTCGAGGCGCAGCATCGCGGTGAAGTTCTTGGCCGGCAGGCTGGGCGCCGACTTCATGGCGATGTAGGCGTTGGTGTTGGCCGGATTGCCGACGACCAGCACCTTGACGTTGCGCGAAGCGACCGCGTCGAGCGCCTTGCCTTGCACCGTGAAGATCTGGGCATTGGCTTCGAGCAGATCCTTGCGCTCCATTCCCGGGCCGCGCGGACGGGCGCCGACCAGCAGGGCAACGTCCGCATCCTTGAAGGCGGTCATCGGATCGCTATGCGCGGTCATGCCGGCCAGCAGCGGGAATGCGCAGTCGTCGATTTCCATCATCACGCCCTTGAGCGCCTTCTGAGCTTTCTCGTCCGGGATTTCGAGCAATTGCAGAATGACCGGTTGATCCTTGCCGAGCATGTCGCCGTTGGCGATGCGGAACAGCAGGGAATAGCCGATCTGGCCGGCGGCGCCGGTAACGGCAACACGCATGGGGGCTTTAGCCATTTTTAACTCTCCAAAGGTGGTGATGAAAGCGATGTAGGACAGGTTTTCTAAGCTTGCCGAACCTGGATTGGTGAACCTGTAATCATACCGGTGAACTTCCCGCGAGTCACAGGCGGTCGCTGGACAAGAGCTGATCGAACACTGTTCATGCGCAAGGGAAATGCGATTTTCTCGGAGCTTGCGTCATGTCAATATTGCACGCGAGTGTAGGCTTGCGGCGGCGGTCTGTCAATGCCTATCATATATCTTATATAAGACATATCAGTTGTCATTTTTTGCTGGACGGCAAGCAAGCTTTTATGGTGAAATCCCCAGTTATGAGTTCGAATCCGTCCAATCTGGCGAACAATGTTGCGACCCTCGGCGCGCAGGGCCAGGGGGGCGGGGTTTCCGCTTCCGGCACATCTCCCACCTTCAGCCCCTTGTACCAGCAGATCAAGGCGCTGATCACCCAGAGTCTCCAGTCCGGCGAATGGAAGCCGGGCGAGCTGATTCCGAGCGAGGTCGAGCTGGCGGGCCGTTTCAAGGTGAGTCAAGGCACCGTGCGCAAGGCGATCGACGAGCTGGCGGCGGAAAATCTCGTCGTGCGCCGTCAAGGCAAGGGGACTTTCGTGGCGACGCATCACGAAGCGCGCGCCCAATTCCGTTTCCTGCGGCTGATGCCCGACCTGGGCGACCCCCATTATCCCGAAAATCGCATTCTCGAGGTCAAGCGTCTGCGCGCTCCGGCCGAGGTGGCGCGTCAGCTCGACATGAAATCGGGCGATTCGGTCATCTTCATCAAGCGCGTCCAATCCTTCGACGGTGCGCCGACGATTCTCGAAGAGCTTTGGCTTCCCGGCATGATTTTCAAGGGGCTCACCGCCGAGCGCCTGTCGGAGTACAAGGGGCCGATGTACGGTTTGTTCGAAAGCGAATTCGGGACGCATATGATCCATGCGGCCGAAAAGCTGCGCGCGGTCCCGGCCGGCGAAGCGGAGGCGGAGTTGCTCGCCGTGCCACTCGGCACGCCGCTGCTGTCGGTCGAGCGGGTGTCGTTCACGTATGGGAACAAGCCGGTGGAAGTGCGGCGCGGTTTGTACCTGACCGTTCGCCATCATTATCAGAATGAGTTGAGTTGAAGGATTGCGGGATTGCGCCGAATGCGGCATAGGCATGTGGACACATTGGTCTTGACAAAAGGAAATGTTGCCGATTGTGCTCACTACATATTGGTGTGCCGCACAAAATAGGTGAGAATTACGCGTTTACCAAGTTTTCGGGAGGTTGTGTCCATGTCAGAAGCCGCAAAAAAACGGCCGCAATTCCGTAACATTCATATTACGGATCTTGCGTTCTCCTATCGCATGCCGTTGGCCGCCAAGGTCTCGATCATGCATCGAGTCAGCGGTGCTTTCATTTTCCTGCTGCTGCCCTTCATCCTCTATCTGCTCGATAACAGCCTGACGTCCGAAGGCACGTTCGAGTATTTCCGGGGCCTCATGTCTTACACGAGCGTCAAACTCGTCGTGCTGGCGCTTGCCTGGGCGTATCTCCATCATTTTTGCGCCGGCATGCGTCATCTGGTCATGGACTTGCACATCGGCGCTACCAAGGAAGGCGCGCGTTCGAGCGCGATCGCCGTCCTAGCGGTCAGCCTGCCCTTGACCGCACTGTTCGGATTGAAATTGTTCGGAGTGTTCTGAAATGGCGAATAACAACATCGGGCCGAAGCGCATGGTGGTCGGCGCGCATTACGGCGTGATCGACTGGCTGGCGCAACGCATCACCGCGATCGTGATGGCGGTCTACACCATCATCCTGCTGGGGCTGTTCTTCTTCGGCAAGGATTTCAGCTACCAAGGCTGGGCCGGCCTGTTCGCGCAGCAATGGTTCAAGCTCGCGACCTTCGTGACCTTCATCGCATTGCTGTATCACGCCTGGGTCGGCATGCGCAATATCTGGATGGACTACGTCAAGCCGGTCGCCGTGCGCCTCACCCTGCAGGTGCTCACCATCCTGTGGCTGGTCGGCTGCGCCGGCTATGCGGCTCAGATTCTCTGGAGAGTGTAAATCGTGGCAGCAATCAAATCCTCCCTTCCTTCCCGCCGCTTCGACGTCGTCGTGGTCGGCGCCGGCGGTTCCGGCATGCGCGCTTCGCTGCAGCTGGCCGAAGCCGGTCTGAACGTCGCCGTCCTGTCCAAGGTCTTCCCGACCCGTTCGCATACCGTCGCCGCGCAAGGCGGCATCGGCGCCTCGCTCGGCAACATGTCCGAGGACGATTGGTACTGGCACATGTTCGACACCGTCAAGGGTTCCGACTATCTCGGCGACCAGGACGCGATCGAATTCATGTGCCGCGAGGCGCCGAAGGTCGTGTATGAACTCGAACACTTCGGCATGCCGTTCGACCGCAATCCCGACGGCACGATCTATCAGCGTCCGTTCGGCGGCCATACCGCCAATTTCGGCGAGAAGCCGGTGCAGCGCGCCTGCGCCGCGGCCGACCGCACCGGCCACGCCTTGCTGCATACGCTCTACCAGCGCAACGTGCGCGCCAAGACGCATTTCTTCGTCGAGTGGATGGCGATCGACATCGTCCGCGATGCCGACGGCGATGTGCTCGGCGTCGTCGCCCTCGAAATGGAAACCGGCGACGTGATGATCCTCGAAGCCAAGACCACGGTGTTCGCCACCGGCGGCGCGGGCCGCATCTTCGCCGCTTCGACCAACGCCTTCATCAACACCGGCGACGGCCTCGGCATGGCCGCGCGCGCCGGCCTGCCGCTGGAAGACATGGAATTCTGGCAATTCCACCCGACCGGCGTCTCCGGCGCCGGCGTGCTGATCACCGAAGGCGTGCGCGGCGAGGGCGGCATCCTGATCAACTCCAACGGCGAGCGCTTCATGGAGCGTTACGCGCCGACGCTGAAGGATCTGGCGCCGCGCGACTTCGTCTCGCGCTCGATGGACCAGGAGATCAAGGAAGGCCGCGGCTGCGGTCCGAACAAGGACCATGTGCTGCTCGACCTGCGCCACATCGGCGCCGACACGATCAAGAAGCGCTTGCCGTCGATTCTCGAGATCGGCCACAAGTTCGCCAACGTCGACGCCACCAAGGAGCCGATCCCGGTGGTGCCGACGATCCACTATCAGATGGGCGGCATCCCGACCAACATCAACGGCCAGGTCGTCGTGCCGAAGAACGGCAATCCGAGCGAAGTGGTCAACGGCATGTACGCGATCGGCGAATGCGCCTGCGTCTCGGTGCATGGCGCCAATCGCCTCGGCACCAATTCGCTGCTCGACCTGGTCGTGTTCGGCCGCGCCGCCGGCAACCATATCGTCGCCTCCAACCTCAAGGCGAAGAGCCACAAGCCGTTGCCGGCCGACGCCGCCGACCGTGCCATGGAGCGCATGGCGCGCCTGGAAAGCAGCACCGGCTCCGAGCGCGTCCAGGACGTGGCCAACGCCATCCGCGGCGCGATGCAGCAATACTGCGGCGTATTCCGCACCGACGAGCTGCTGCAGGCCGGTTACACGAAGATCATGGAACTCGACGAGCGCCGCAAGCACGTTTCGTTCAAGGACAAGTCCAAGGTCTTCAACACCGCGCGCGTCGAAGCGCTCGAACTGGACAACCTGATCGAAACCGCGAAAGCCACGATCACGTCGGCCGTCGCCCGCAAGGAATCGCGCGGCGCCCACGCGCATCGCGACTTCCCGAATCGCGACGACGAGAACTGGATGAAGCACACGCTGTGGTTCTCGGAAGGCAATCGCCTCGACTACAAGCCGGTGGTCACCAAGCCGTTGACGGTGGAAACCTTCAAGCCGAAGGCAAGGACCTTTTAATCCAGTTATATACGGTTTGGGGCAGGGCTGGCCGGGTAGGCTACGCGATTCCAGCTCGGTCCCACAAGGGAAAAGATTATGGCACGCACTCTCAAATTCAAAATCTACCGCTACGATCCGGACAAGGATGCCAAGCCCTACATGCAGGACTTGACGGTGACCTTGCAGGATACCGACAAGATGCTGCTCGACGCGCTGCAGCGGATCAAGGCGGACGTCGACGATTCGCTCGCGCTGCGCCGCTCCTGCCGCGAAGGCGTGTGCGGCTCCGACGCGATGAACATCAACGGCAAGAACGGCCTGGCTTGCACCACCAACCTGAACGAACTGACCGAGCCGATCACGCTGCGTCCGCTGCCGGGCCTGCCCGTCATCCGCGACCTGATCGTCGACATGACGCAGTTCTTCAAGCAATACCATTCGATCAAGCCCTATCTGATCAACAACACGATTCCGCCGGAGAAAGAGCGTCTGCAGACTCCGGCCGAGCGCGAAGAGCTCGACGGCCTGTACGAGTGCATCCTGTGCGCCTGCTGCTCGACTTCCTGCCCGTCGTTCTGGTGGAACCCGGACAAGTTCGTCGGCCCGGCCGGTCTGCTGCAAGCCTACCGCTTCATTGCCGACAGCCGCGACGAAGCGACCGGCGAGCGTCTCGACAATCTCGAAGATCCGTACCGCCTGTTCCGTTGCCACTCGATCATGAATTGCGTCGATGTCTGCCCGAAGGGTCTGAACCCGAACAAGGCGATCGGCAAGATCAAGGAACTGATGGTTCGCAGGGCAGTTTAGTCATTTGCGGGACGGAGCGGGCAGCGCGGGCTTGAGCGAAACGGTAGACTAGGCATCTCTGCCTGCCCGGCCGGACCTCGCGGGTTCTGCCTGTCCTCAACTGGATATAACAGTATGGGTGTTACGCATCAAGCCGATCCGGTCAAGCGCGCCCGCCTGCGTTGGCGCGCCCGCCGCGGCTTGCTCGAGAACGATCTGATCATCACGCGTTTTCTCGATGCGCACGAGGAAACCTTGACCGACGAGGAAGTCGATGCATTCTCGCGACTGATGGAGCTGGCGGACAACGAGTTGATGGATTTGCTGCTGGGGCGAAAAGAACTGGAAGGGGAGGTCGATTTGCCCCATGTCCATGCGTTGCTGGAAAGATTGCGCAGGGCTTGATCGACGACAGGTTTATTTTTAGATCAACGACTATTGCTCACACGAAGGAAGAGCCATGAACATCTCTGATACCAAAGCCACATTGTCGTTTTCGGACGGCTCGCCGTCGATCGACCTGCCGATCTACCAGGGTTCGATCGGTCCGGACGTCGTCGACATCCGCAAGCTTTACGGCTCGACCGGCAAATTCACCTACGACCCGGGCTTCCTGTCGACCGCGGCCTGCAATTCGTCGATCACCTATATCGACGGCGACAAGGGCGAGCTGCTGTATCGCGGCTATCCGATCGAGCAATTGGCGGTCAATTGCGACTTCCTCGAAACCTGCTATCTGTTGCTGAACGGCGAATTGCCGAACGCCGAACAGAAGAAGAAGTTCGTCAGCACCGTGACCAACCACACGATGGTGCACGAGCAGATGCAATTCTTCTTCCGCGGCTTCCGCCGCGACGCGCATCCGATGGCGGTGCTGGTGGGCACGGTCGGCGCCCTGTCCTCGTTCTACCACGATTCGCTCGACATCAACGATCCGCATCATCGCGAAGTCTCCGCGATCCGCCTGATCGCCAAGCTGCCGACGCTGGTGGCGATGTCCTACAAGTATTCGATCGGCCAGCCGTTCGTCTATCCGCGCAACGAGCTGTCCTACAGCGCCAACTTCATGCGCATGATGTTCTCGAATCCGTGCGAGGACTACAAGGTCAACGACGTGCTGGTGCGCGCCCTCGATCGCATCCTGATCCTGCATGCCGATCACGAGCAGAACGCGTCGACCTCGACCGTCCGCCTGGCCGGCTCGTCGGGCGCTAATCCGTTCGCCTGCATCGCCGCCGGCATCGCCTGCCTGTGGGGGCCGGCGCACGGCGGCGCGAACGAAGCCGCGCTGACCATGCTGCAAGATATCCAGAAGCAGGGCGGCGTCGCCAAGATCGGCGAATTCGTCGCCAAGGTCAAGGACAAGAACTCCGGCGTGAAGCTGATGGGTTTCGGTCACCGCGTCTACAAGAACTACGATCCGCGCGCCAAGCTGATGCGCGAAACCTGCCACGAAGTGCTGAACGAGCTCGGCCTGCAGGACGATCCGCAGTTCAAGCTGGCGATGGCGCTCGAGAAGATCGCGCTGGAAGACGAATACTTCGTGACGCGCAAGCTGTATCCGAACGTCGACTTCTATTCGGGTATCGTCCAATCGGCGCTGGGCATCCCGGTGTCGCTGTTCACCGGTATCTTCGCGATGGCCCGCACCGTCGGCTGGATCGCTCAGTGGAACGAGATGATTTCCGATCCGGAGCAGAAGATCGGCCGTCCGCGCCAGCTGTACACCGGCGCCGCGAAACGCGATGTGCCGCCGATGGACAAGCGCGGTTGATCGCCGAACGAGGTAAGTGGGAACGGGGCGCATGCGCCCCGTTTTTTATTGCGCGGCTTGATGCGGCCATTCGATCACGAAGGTGGTGCCCGCGCCGACTTTGCTGTCGCATGCGATCGTCCCTTTCAAAACCTGCGTCACCAGGTTGTAGACGATGTGCAGCCCGAGTCCGCTTCCCCCGGCGCCGCGCCTGGTCGTGAAGAACGGATCGAAGATCTTGCCGATGACGTCGGCGGGAATGCCCTTGCCGTCGTCGCGGAAGGTGAGCCGTATCGTGTTTCGCATCGTCTCGGCCGCGACAACCAGCTCTCCCGGCTGCTCGGGGTCATAGGCGTGCAGAACGGCATTCATGACGAGATTCGTCACGATCTGCGCCAACGCGCCGGGATAGCAATCGATCTCCAATTTTTCGATGCATTGGATGCGGTAGCGAACGCGTGTCCGCTTCAGATGCGGTTCCAGGCTGGTCAGGATTTCCTGGAGATAGGCTTTGACGTCGATCTTGCGCATCGCTTCGCTCGACTGATCGACGGCGACCTGCTTGAAACTCTGGATCAGGTCCGACGCGCGCTCGAGATTGCGCAGCAGGACCGAGCTTGCCTGCTCGGCATTGCTCACGAAATCCTCGAGATCGGTTTTGCGCATGGTGCCGCGCGTGTAGAAGGCGCGCAGGCGCGACGCGTCGTCATGCAGGCTGGAAGCCGCCGTGACGGCGACGCCGACCGGCGTGTTGATCTCGTGCGCGACGCCGGAGACCAGCGTGCCGAGCGCTTTCATCTTTTCGGCCTCGGTCGCCGCCTTGACCTCGGTCTCGATCGAGCCTGAAATCAGGCGCGACAAAAACAGCGATAGACCGGACAGCAGGACAACGGAGAACAGACCGGCGGCCAGTGCGATCAGGGTCGTGCTCATGCGGCTGTCGTGGACGCGGCGGGCGATTTCAGCGGTGGTTTTCGCGCCTTGTGCCTTGAGTACGTCGGCAAAAGCCTTGTTCATCACGTCGAATTTTTCGTTGGCGACTTCCAGGCGGGCTCCGGCGAAATTCGGATCGACCGTTGCGATCTCCACTGCGGATGCCACGGCGCGCTGATAGTCGTGGGTGCGGCGCATCAGTATGTCGTGCTGCCGGCGCACGCTGGACACGGATGCCTTGTCGTTCGCGGCGAGGTTACGGGAAGCCTGCTCCAGTTGGCCCACCGCCAGGTGAATCGCGTCCAATCGCTCCTTGGATAGCTCGTACAGCTGTTCCTCCCGCAGTCGCGGCGCCTTGCTGAGCAGCCCATGCAGGCTCAGGTGCTGTTCGGTTACCCGGTTGAAAATGTCGAAATAGCGGTCGAAGGCGGCCAGGTCTCCCTGGGCGACGCGCGTGAGCAAGGCATTCTGGCGTTGCGCTTCGATGATGAAGGCGGCGGTTAACACGGCTAGCAGAACCACGCCGGCGAGCGAGGTCAGCAAGACGCGCGAGCGCAGGGACAACCGATTCAGAAAGGGCGTCCTGGCGGCGAGACTTTTCATGGAGAGGTGTTCGGGGTGGTTCGGGGCGTCAGCGGGAGGCGGCGGCCAGGGTTTCCCAATCTTTCGGTTCCATGCGGGCCACCGCCGTCATGCTGTTTTCCGGGCCCGGGCGAAAGATATATGCCGTGCCTTCCGGCTTGGGCCAATATCCGGCCGCCTCGCGCAGATTGGCGGAGTGCGACACGAGTACCGTGTTGAGGCGCGGAGCCGGTTTGGCGGTCAGCAATTGCCGAGTCGCCGCCGTCAGCTGCTTGCGCGCATCGGCATGGATGTTGAGCGTGAAATAGAGGTTGCGATCGATCTTGTAGCGGCCGAACGCGAGCTGGGCGGTGTCTTTGCAGCGGCAGAACGGGCTGCTTCTGACTTCGCCGACCGGAATGCGCAGCTTCCGGAGGGCGAGGCCGATGGATTGGGCCGTCTTTTTTCCTTCCTTGGAAAGATTGCGCTGCGTATCGCATCGGGCGATGTTTTCCGCGCTGTCGGGAATATTGCCGAGCTCGGTCGGCGCATGTCTGAGAAAAATGACAAAACCGCCTTGGCGCAATTGTTGGAGCAGGGCGGAATCGACCGGGGGCGGCTCGGCGGGTGCGCCGGCGGCCGGCGCGCCGGAAGCAGGCGCTCCGGTCGGGACAGGGGCGAATGCCAGGGACAACGGGGTTGCAAATAGTATTGGAACGGCGCAGCTCTGGATAGCTCGCTGAATAACCATATGGTCTCCCGATTTTCGGTAACTTTCCCATAAAGCAAATTCGAGCGCAACCGAACGGCGAGGCCGATGAGGCAGCGTTTCGAATTGTGGATTTCCCGTACAACAAGCGACCTTTGATTTTATATCGTGCAACAAATGTGATATTCTGGCGGCCTTTGTACTACCCAGATTCCGCAGCCCTTCCCCACAACTTGAACTGCAATCCGCTAACCGGTCAGGCCGTGTCGCGGAAGGTTTAAACAACCCGCTAATCTCGCGAAACGCGAAGAAAGGTGAGCAAGAGATGATGCAGCAGTACTTCTCCAACTCGTATCTGTTTGGAGGTAATGCACCGTACGTCGAAGAACTGTACGAAGCCTACCTCAACAATCCCGGTTCCGTTCCAGACAATTGGCGCGCGTATTTCGATGCGATGCAGCATGTCCCCGCCGTCGACGGCACGAACAAGCCCGACGTCGCCCATGCTCCCGTCATCGCCGCATTCGCCGAGCGCGCCAAGCAGGGTCCGATCCGCACCGTGTCGGCCACGGTCGATCCGGAAATGGGCCGCAAACGCGTCTCGGTGACGCAACTGATCGCCGCCTATCGCTTCCTCGGCAACCGCTGGGCGAATCTCGATCCGCTGCAGCGCCAGGAACGCCCGAGCATCCCCGAACTGGAAACGAGCTTCTACGGTTTCTCCGATGCCGACATGGAGACGGTGTTCAATATCAGCAACACCTACTTCGGTCCGGAAACCGCCACGCTGCGCGACTTGCTCAACGCCCTGCGCGACACCTACTGCCGCTCGATCGGCGCCGAATTCATGTATGTCAGTGATCCGGCGCAAAAGCGCTGGCTGCAGGAAAAACTCGAATCGACCCGCGCGACCCCGAATTTCACCGCCGAGAAGAAGAAGCACATTCTCGACCGCTTGACCGCCGCAGAAGGCCTCGAGCGCTATCTCCACACCAAGTACGTCGGCCAGAAGCGCTTCTCGCTCGAGGGCGGCGAGAGCTTCATCGCCGCGATGGATGAAACGATCCAGCGCGCCGGCGCGCAAGGCGTGCAGGAAATCGTGATCGGCATGGCCCACCGCGGCCGCCTCAACGTGCTGGTCAATACCCTCGGCAAGATGCCGCAGGACCTGTTCTCCGAATTCGAAGGCAAGCATGCCGACGACCTGCCGGCCGGCGACGTGAAGTACCACCAGGGCTTTTCGTCCGACGTCTCCACGCCCGGCGGCCCGGTCCATCTGTCGCTCGCGTTCAACCCCTCGCATCTCGAGATCGTCAACCCGGTCGTCGAGGGTTCGTGCAAGGCGCGCATGGAGCGCCGCGGCGACAAGGACGGCTCGCAAGTGCTGCCTATCCTGGTGCACGGCGATGCTGCGTTCGCCGGCCAGGGCGTCGTGATGGAAACGCTGAACCTCGCCCAGACGCGCGGTTACGGCACCGGCGGCACGGTGCACATCGTCATCAACAACCAGATCGGCTTCACCACCTCCGATCCGCGCGACTCGCGCTCGACGCTGTACTGCTCGGACGTGGTCAAGATGATCGAAGCGCCGGTGCTGCATGTGAACGGCGACGACCCGGAAGCCGTGGTGTTCGCGACCCAGATCGCGGTCGACTACCGCATGCAGTTCAAGAAGGATATCGTGGTCGACATCGTTTGCTTCCGCAAGCTTGGCCACAACGAGCAGGATACGCCGGCGCTGACGCAGCCGCTGATGTACAAGAAGATCGCCAAGCATCCGGGTACGCGCAAGCTGTACGCCGACAAGCTCGTCGCGCAGGGCACCATTCCGGCCGACGGCGGCGATGAAATGGTCAAGGAATACCGTGCCGCGATGGATGCCGGCCGCCATACCGTCGACCCGGTCATCTCGAATTTCAAGAGCAAGTACGCGGTCGACTGGATGCCGTTCCTGAACCGCAAGTGGACCGACGCCGCCGACACCGCCGTGCCGCTGGCCGAGCTCAAGCGCCTGGCGGAGCGCATCACCAAGGTGCCGGACGGCTTCAAGGTGCATCCGCTGGTCGAGAAGGTCCTCGCCGACCGCGCCGCCATGGGCCAGGGCGACATGAATCTCGATTGGGGCATGGGCGAGCATCTTGCCTATGCATCGCTGGTCGCCTCCGGTTACGCGGTGCGCCTGACCGGCCAGGACGCCGGCCGCGGCACCTTCGTGCATCGCCACGCGGTGCTGCACGACCAGAACCGCGAGAAATGGGATGCGGGCTCCTACATCCCGCTGCAGAACGTCTCCGAAAGCCAGGCGCCGTTCACCGTGATCGATTCCGTGCTGTCGGAAGAAGCCGTGCTCGGCTTCGAATACGGTTACTCGACCGCCGAGCCGAATGCTCTGACGATCTGGGAAGCCCAGTTCGGCGACTTCGCCAACGGCGCCCAGGTCGTGATCGACCAGTTCATCAGCTCCGGCGAAGTGAAGTGGGGCCGCGCCTCCGGCCTCGTGATGATGCTGCCGCACGGTTACGAAGGCCAGGGCCCGGAACACTCGTCGGCCCGTCTCGAGCGTTACCTGCAACTGTGCGCCGAGAACAACATGCAAGTGGTGCAGCCGACCACGGCCGCGCAGATCTTCCACCTGTTGCGTCGCCAGATGATCCGTTTGTTCCGCAAGCCGCTCGTCATCATGACGCCGAAGTCGCTGCTGCGTAACAAGGATGCCGGCTCGCCGTTGTCCGATCTCGCCAAGGGTTCGTTCCAGACCGTCATCGGCGAGGTGGACGAGAAGATCGATGCGAAGAAGGTCAAGCGCGTGCTGGCCTGCTCGGGCAAGGTGTATTACGACCTGGTCAACGCACGCAAGGAACGCGGCGCATCCGACATCGCCATCATCCGCGTCGAGCAGCTCTATCCGTTCCCGCACAAGGCCTTCGCCGGCGAGCTGAAGAAATTCCCGGCCTTCACCGAACTGGTGTGGGTGCAGGACGAACCGCAGAACCAAGGCCCTTGGTTCCAGATCCAGCACAACATCTTCGAAAACCTCGAAGACGGCCAGAAGCTGGCATATGCGGGACGTCCGGCCAGCGCATCGCCCGCGGTCGGTTACTACGACAAGCACTATGCGCAGCAAAAGGCATTGATCGACACCGCGTTCTCGAAGCTCAAGGGCTTCGTCCTCACAAAATAACGACCTGGCCGCCGCGTAGAAACTGCGCGGCGCCAGTGCCCCGAGTTGGAGATTTGCCGCATGAGGAAATCGATGAAATGAGCGTCAGGCCAGGCGCGAAACGGAGCAAGGGCGGCGCCCTTGCGAGTATCCGTAACGACGCAGGGCGTTCATTTCATCGGTTTCCGGCGGCGAATCTCCAACTCGGGGCACTGAAAACAACCCGAAACGGAGAGTTACATGGCAATTCTTGAAGTCAAAGTTCCGCAACTGTCGGAATCCGTCGCCGAGGCAACGCTGTTGCAATGGCATAAGAAAGTGGGCGAAGCCGTTGCCCGCGACGAAAACCTGATCGATATCGAGACCGACAAGGTCGTGCTGGAACTGCCGGCGCCCGATGCCGGCGTGATCACGCAAATCATCAAGGGCGACGGCAGCACCGTTGTCGCCGGTGAAGTGATCGCCATGATCGATACCGAAGCCAAGGCTGGCGCCGTTGCAGCTCCGGCCGCCGCGCCCGCGCCCGCGCCGGCGGCAGCGCCTGCCCCGGCACCGGCTGCCGCTCCCGCCGCCGCTTCCGCGGCCGGTGTTGCCATGCCGGCCGCGGCGAAGATGCTGGCCGACAACAATATGACCGCCGCGCAAGTCGCCGGCACCGGCAAGGATGGCCGCGTCACCAAGGGCGACGTGATCGGCGCGCTCGAGAAGAAGCCCGCCGCGCCCGCGCCGGCTGCCGCGCCGGCGGCCGCCAAGCCGGCCCTGCAAGCCGTCCCGGCCCCGGTCAGCCTCGACCTGTCCGGCCGTCCGGAAGAGCGCGTGCCGATGAGCCGCCTGCGCGCCCGCGTCGCCGAGCGCCTGCTGCAATCGCAAGCGACCAATGCGATCCTGACCACTTTCAACGAAGTGAACATGCAGCCGGTCATGGACCTGCGCAACAAGTACAAGGACAAGTTCGAGAAGGAACACGGCGTCAAGCTCGGCTTCATGTCCTTCTTCGTCAAGGCCGCCGTCGCCGCCCTGAAGAAATACCCGATCCTGAACGCTTCGGTCGACGGCAACGACATCGTCTACCACGGTTATTTCGACATCGGCATCGCCGTCGGCTCGCCGCGCGGCTTGGTCGTGCCGATCCTGCGGAACGCGGACCAGATGTCGATCGCCGACATCGAGAAGAAGATCGGCGAATTCGGCGCCAAGGCCAAGGACGGCAAGCTGACCATCGAGGAATTGACCGGCGGCACGTTCTCCATCTCGAACGGCGGTGTTTTCGGCTCGATGCTGTCGACCCCGATCATCAACCCGCCGCAATCGGCGATCCTCGGCGTGCACGCCACCAAGGAGCGTCCGGTCGTGGAGAACGGCCAGATCGTGATCCGCCCGATCAACTATCTGGCGATGTCCTACGACCACCGCATCATCGACGGCCGCGAAGCCGTGCTCGGCCTGGTGGCGATGAAGGAAGCGCTGGAAGATCCGGCGCGCCTGCTGCTCGATCTGTAATGTTGCGGACACGGGAGGGCGAGCGCGCCTTCCCGCCTAACGGGATTCCAAGGAACAAAAATGTCGAAAAATTTTGATGTGGTCGTCATCGGCGGCGGCCCCGGCGGATATATCGCCGCCATCCGCGCAGCGCAGCTCGGCTTCAACACCGCCTGCATCGACGAATGGAAAAACGACAAGGGCGGCCCGGCTCCGGGCGGCACCTGCACCAACGTCGGCTGCATTCCCTCCAAGGCATTGCTGCAATCGTCGGAACACTACGAGCATGCCGGCCATGCCTTCGCCGATCACGGCATCCAGGTCAAGGGCCTGGAAATGGATGTCGGCCGCATGCTCAAGCGCAAGGAAACCATCGTCAAGCAGAACAACGATGGCATCCTGTACCTGTTCAAGAAGAACAAGGTGACCTTCTTCCACGGCCGCGGCTCCTTCGTCAAGGGCGATGCCGGCGGCTACGAGATCAAGGTGGCCGGCGTTGCCGAAGAGACGATCATGGCCAAACACGTCGTGTTGGCGACCGGCTCCAACCCGCGCGCGCTGCCGGGCGTGGAATTCGACGAGAAGCTGATCCTGTCGAACACCGGCGCGCTGGCGATCGACAGCGTGCCGAAGAAGCTCGGCGTGATCGGCGCCGGCGTGATCGGCCTCGAGATGGGTAGCGTGTGGCGCCGTCTCGGCGCCGACGTCACGGTGCTCGAAGCGCTGCCGGCCTTCCTCGGCGCGGTCGACGAGCAGATCGCCAAGGAAGCGAACAAGCTGTTCACCAAGCAGGGCCTGAAGATCAGCCTCGGCGTGAAGATCGGCACGATCGCCGCCGGCAAGAAGGACGTCACGGTCGAGTACACCGACAGCAAGGGCGAGGCGAAGAAGGAAACCTTCGACAAGCTGATCGTTTCGATCGGCCGGGTGCCGAACACGATCGGCCTGAACCACGACGCCGTCGGCCTGAAGCTCGACGAGCGCGGCTTCATCGTCGTCGACGGCGATTGCAAGACCAACCTGCCGAACGTGTGGGCGGTGGGCGACGTCGTGCGCGGCCCGATGCTGGCGCACAAGGCGGAGGAAGAGGGTGTTGCCGTGGCTGAACGTATTGCCGGCCAGCATGGCCACGTCAACTTCAACACGATTCCGTGGGTCATCTACACCTCTCCGGAAATCGCCTGGGTCGGACGCACCGAACAGCAACTGAAGGCGGATGGCGTGGCCTACAAGGCAGGCACCTTCCCGTTCATGGCGAACGGCCGCGCGCGCGCCCTGGGCGACACCAACGGCATGGTGAAATTCCTGGCCGATGCCAAGACCGATGAAATCCTCGGCGTGCATATCGTCGGCCCGATGGCATCGGAACTCATCTCCGAAGCCGTGGTCGCAATGGAATTCCGGGCATCTTCGGAAGACATCGCGCGCATCTGCCATGCGCATCCGTCGCTGTCGGAAGCCACCAAGGAAGCCGCGCTCGCCGTCGACAAGCGTTCGCTCAATTTCTAGGAGCCTGCCATGCGTTCTCTGATCCTGTTATTGACATCGGCCCTGGCAGCCTGTGCGACGACAGGGGCAGGGGATGCGGGCGTCGCCATCGAGACGGCCAGCAGGGGCCAACCCTTGCCGGGCGCGAACTGCGTCGTCAAGACCCATTCCGGCAGCTGGAATGTCGTGACGCCGTCCACCGTCGCGGTCGGTCCCACGAACGGCGATCTGCATGTGGTCTGCGACAAGCCCGGTTATCGCACGTCCGAATTCGTGTTTACGCCGTCCGGGCGTTACGGTTCCGGCTCGAGCATCGGCATCGGCTTGGGCGGCGGGGGAAGCCGCGTCGGTGTCGGCATCGGCTTGAGCGTTCCGCTGTCGCTCGGTTCGCATGGTTATCCCACCAAGGTAACGATCGACATGAATCCGCAATAGAGCGGATGCGGCGCGGGTCGCGCGCCGAACAGACGGATGGCAGCGCGGGCGAGCAAGGTCTCGCCCGTTTTGCGATGGTCGGCGCACCGTCCGTCGCCCTAACAATAGAAACGAGATCGATGAACGTCAGGGAGCATTACGAACACGCGTTGAGCGAGCGCGGCTTCAAGGCCGATCCGGCGCAGCGGGCGGCGGTCGAGCGCCTGCAGCTGGCGTACGACGAATGGGTGGAGTTCAAGGCGCAGCGCTCGAACCGGCTGATGCGCCTGCTGTCGCGGCCCGAGATTCCGCGCGGCATCTACATGTGGGGCGGCGTCGGACGCGGCAAGTCCTTTCTGATGGACAGCTTTTATCTCGAGTTGCCGGTCGTGCGCAAGGCTCGCCTTCATTTTCACGAATTCATGCGCGGCGTGCATCGCCAGCTCGACGAGTTGAAGGGCGTGGCCGATCCGCTCGATGAAGTCGCGCGGCGGATCGCCAAGAAGTACCGGTTGATCTGCTTCGACGAGTTCCACGTGTCGGACATCGCCGACGCCATGATCCTCTACAACCTGCTCAAGGCCCTGTTCGACAACGGCGTGTCGTTCGTGATGACGTCGAATTACCAGCCGGACGCGCTGTATCCCGACGGCTTGCATCGAGATCGCATGCTGCCGGCGATTGCGCTCCTGAAGGACAAGCTCGACGTGATCAATGTCGATGCCGGCATCGATTACCGCAAGCGCGCCCTGGAGCAGGTGCACGCCTACCATACGCCGCTCGGCGCCGCGGCCGATCAGGCGCTGCGCGAAGCATTCGCCGCGCTCGCCGAGACAGCGGACGACGATCCGCGCATCCATATCGAGGCGCGCGAGATCCGCGCCTTGCGCCGGGCCGGCAGCGTCGTCTGGTTCGATTTCTCGACCCTGTGCGGCGGTCCGCGCTCGCAGAACGATTACCTGGAGCTGGCCAGCCTGTTCCATACCATCGTGCTGTCCGGCGTGCCGCGCATGTCGGCCGCGATGTCGTCCGAGGCGCGGCGTTTCACCTGGTTGATCGATGTGTTGTACGATCACAAAGTCAAATTGCTCATGTCGGCGGAGGTCGAGCCGGAACAGCTTTATACCGAGGGCGTGCTGGCAAATGAATTTCATCGCACCGTTTCGCGCATCGTCGAGATGCAGTCGGCCGAGTATATGGCGGCGGAGCGGCGCGATGTCGTATCCACTCTTTGACTAGGTTTCGGCCATATGGTCTTTCCATCCTTCGTTGGGCGTTCGGCGCTCTCGCTGCTGGTGTTCGGGGTTGCTCTGGCACAGGCTGGCCATGCGCAACCGGCGGCGATTGCCGAGCGGTATCCGAGCGGCTCGATTCATTCCGAAGAGCGCGCGGATCAAGCCTTGAAGGATGTCGAAGAGGAGCGTCGGCGGCTCGATGCCGGCTATGCGGCGAGCGAACGCGTCTGTTACGAGCGTTTTTTTGCCACCGATTGCCTGCAGAAGGCGAAGGATGAGCGGCGTGATGCATTGGCGCGCATTCGCCCGATCGAAATCGAAGCCAATACCTTCAAGCGGCGGGCGCGCGTCGAAGAGCGGGAAAGGGCGGCGGCGGAGCGTGCCGCCAAGCGCGAAGCGCAGGCGAATGAACGCCTGCTTGCCAAGCAAGCGAGCGAGGAGCCGGCGGCGGACGGCGGCAGCGGAAACGGCCGGAGCGGCGAAGCGGGCGCCGTATCGGGGCAGCGCAAATCGAGCGCCGCGCAAGCGCGCAAGCGGGACCCGAACGGCCGCGCCGGCGAGAAAAAGCAGCCGGCCGTCGAATCGCAGCGGCGCACAGCGGTGGAACCCAGGCCCAAGACGGAGAATGGCCAGACGTGCGGCTCCGGTTGCGACAAGAACACTCCCTCGGAGAAATAATCCCTCCTGCGGTCCGCGGCCGTTGTCACGCGGGAGGGGGCCTCAAACCGCGCGCCGGATCTTCTTGGCGGTGTAATCCTTGGTTTCTTTTGGCGGCGCGACCAGCTTGACGATCGCCATCGAGCAATTGTCGGCGGCTGTTCCGGCGGCCCGGTCGCGCGCCTTGTCGATCAACAGCTCGGCGGCCTGGCGCGGCGGATTCGCCGCGATCGCCGCGCCCAGTTCGAGATCGGTGAAGTAATGCCACAAGCCGTCGGAGCAGAGCAGGAAGGCGTGACCGGCTCGCAAGCCGTCGAGACGGCGTATCGGCACCGAGATGTCGCCGGTACGCAGGCCGAGCACATTGACGAGGACGCTCGACATCGGATGATTGCGGGCTTCCTTTTCCGTCAATTTTCCTTCGCGGATCAGGCCTTCGACATAGGAGTGGTCAACGGTGCGTTCGACGCAGTTCGGTCCGGCGAAGTGATACAGACGCGAATCGCCGACATGCGTCCAGATCGCGGACCGGTCCGGAGTCAAGACCAGCACGACCATGGTGCTGTGCGGTTCCTTCTGCGACGACATGGCGGAAAGCCGGATGACGGTATGCGCTTCCTCGGCGATCGTTTCGAGCATCGTCTCGACGCTATCGGTCAGGGGCGAAAAACGCTCGAAGTTCTGCCGAGCCGTCTGGATGACCTGTTCCGCGGCGATGGCGCCGCCGGTCAGTCCGCCCATGCCGTCGGCCAGGACGGCCATCATGTAGCCCGGTGCCTTGGGCGCGGCGAACAGGGCGACGCGATCCTGCTGTTCCTTGCGGTCACCAATGTGCTGCGCCGTTCCTGCTTCGATCTTGTATTGGCTCATACCGCCGGGGTGGATTAAACTCGCAATGATAGGAATATGGATTTGCAAATTATTACACGCTGAAGCAGCCGCATCCTAAGACCTTACCCGGCAAATGTAAATATTCTCGATTCCGGCTCCGTGCAAACCGAAAGAAACATTTGGCTTGAAGAAGGATTTGCTCTATTGTCGCAACGGAACCAGGCAGGCAACGGAGCTTGGGAAAAATTCATTGCAATTGCATTTTATGTCGCCATATCACCATGAGTTCTCTTGAAGACATCCAGCGCCGCATCATCGAACTCGAAGTGGAGCACCGCGATCTCGATGCCGTCATCGAAACGCTGGTGCGTGACGGCCATCGCGACGAGTTGCAGTTGCGGCGCCTGAAGAAGCGCAAACTGCAATTGAAGGACAATATCACTTTGCTCAAAATGCAGCTTGTTCCCGACATACCGGCCTAGCGGCGGCCGCATATTCGCTGGCAAGTCCGTCGGAAATATCCCGCCTTGGAATTCAAAGTAGTCTGCCTTGACTGAAATTATTCAAGCTCCCAGCGGCGTGCACGACGCCGAAATCGATCAGCTTTTCGACGCTGACGGCCCTCTGGCCCGGGCGGTCCCGGGCTTTCATCCGCGTCGCTCGCAAACCGAGATGGCGAAGGCGATCGCGGACGCAATTGCTTCACAGAAAACGTTGATCGCGGAGGCCGGCACGGGCACCGGCAAGACTTTCGCCTATCTGGTGCCGGCGTTGTTATGGGGCGGCAAGGTGCTCGTGTCGACCGGCACCAAGAATCTGCAAGACCAGCTTTTTCTGCGCGATATTCCGACCGTGCGCCGGGCGCTCAATGCACCGGTGTCGGTCGCCTTGCTCAAGGGACGATCCAATTACGTTTGTCATTTCCATCTCGAACGCACGTTGCAGAACGGGCGGCTGACGTCGCGCGAGGATGTCGGCTATTTGCGCGAGATCTCGCGCTTCATCAAGACCACCAGCAGCGGCGACAAGGCAGAGTTGTCGCGTGTTCCGGAGACGGCGCCGGTCTGGAATCTCGTCACCTCGACGCGCGATACCTGTTTCGGCGCCGAATGCCAGTATTACCAAGACTGTTTCGTGATGAAGGCGCGCAAGGAAGCGCAGCAAGCCGATGTCGTTGTCGTCAATCACCATTTGTTCTTCGCGGACGTGGCGCTCCGGGATACCGGCGTCGCGGAATTGTTGCCGTCGGCCAATACGGTCGTGTTCGACGAGGCGCATCAACTGCCAGAAACCGCCACATTGTTTTTCGGCGAGACGGTGTCGACGGCGCAGGTACTCGAGTTATGCAGGGATGTGCTGGCCGAAGGGCTCGCGCATGCGCGCGATGGCGCCGAATGGCCGAAGGTGATGGCACCGGTCGAACGCGCCGCGCGCGATCTGCGCCTGGCGTTCCCGCAAGATATCGTGCGCATGGCGGCGCACCAGATCGCGCCCTCGAGCACATTCTTTCCGGCGCTCGAGACGCTGAAGCAAGAGCTGGATGGCATGATCGCCACGCTCGAAGGCCAAGCCGAGCGGGCCGAGACGATCGAGCAATGCCGGGTGCGGGCCCTTGAAATCGCGACCCGGCTCGCGAAGTGGAACAACGGCAAGGGCGAGCCGCAAGAAGGGCAGGAACGGGTGCAGTGGGTCGAGGCGTTTTCCTCGTCGCTGCAACTGCATCAGACTCCGCTTTCGATCGCGCCTATCTTCAGCAAGCAACGCGAGGGTTCGCCGCGCGCCTGGGTCTTCACGTCGGCCACGCTGGCAGTCAAGAACGATTTCTCGCATTATGCGTCGCAGATGGGATTATGGGACGAACCGGCCCAATCCTGGCCGAGTCCCTTCGACTACGGCAGCCAGGGCCTGCTGTACGCGCCGCTCAACCTGCCCGAGCCGAATTCCTTCGGCTATACCGACGCCGTGATCGATGCCGCGTTGCCGGTCATCGAAGCGTCGGGCGGGCGCGCCTTCCTGTTATGCACGACGTTGCGCGCCGTGACCCGCGCCGCCGAACGCTTGCGGGAAGAGTTCGAGAAGCGCAAGCTGCCGTTTCCGCTGATGGTGCAGGGCGAGGCGGGCCGGACCGAATTGCTCGATCGCTTCCGCGCCGCCGGCAACGCGGTGCTGATCGGCAGCCAGAGCTTCTGGGAAGGCGTGGACGTGCGCGGCGAGGCGCTGTCGCTCGTGATCATCGATAAGCTGCCGTTTTCGCCGCCCGACGATCCGGTGCTGGCAGCCCGTATCGAGGCCATGGAAAAGAAGGGGCTGAACGGTTTCGTCCATCACCAGTTGCCGGAGGCGATCATCAACTTGAAGCAGGGGGCGGGGCGCCTGATTCGCGATGAGGGTGATCGCGGCGTGCTGATGATTTGCGATCCGCGCCTGATTTCCAAGCCTTACGGCAGGCGTATCTGGCAGAGCCTGCCGCCGTTCAAGCGCACGCGCGAGCTCGCCGCCGTGCTGGAATTCTTCGGACGGACGGCCGCGGCGGAGGGGACGCCGGCCGGCCGCGCCGATGCCGCCTAGGAGATTATTCGCATGTCCGATCTGTTCAATCTGATTCCGGTCCGGCCGAAGGAGCTTGCGGTGGGCAAACCGCTGCCGTGGCCGATCTACGACTGGCACGGCAACCTGCTTCTGGCCGCCGGTGTCGTGATCGAAAGCCAGAGCCAGCTCGAGGGCTTGATCGGCACCGGCTTCATTCACGATCCGCGTTGGGATATCGAAGTCAAGAAGCCGACCTCGGTGTCCGCTCCCCTGATGTCGAAGGCGAAGAAGGTCCACCCCGAGCCGGAAGAAAAGCCGGCGCCGGCGGACAAGGAAGTCGTCATGGACCTGGACGACGTCAAATGGGTGGTCGGCGAAACCATGTACATGCAGGCGGTCGACAACTCGAACGTACGTTACACGGTGCGTCTGATCGGTTATGTCAAGAACAAGTCGGTGATCGTCACGGCGCCGGTCCTCGACGGCAAATTCGAGTTCATTCGCGATGGACAGGCGTTCGTCGTGCGCGCGTTCTCCGGGAAAAAGGCGTTCGCCTTCCTGGCGTCGGCGGTGAAATCCGTGCACACGCCTTATCCTTACCTGCATCTGTCCTATCCGAAGGAGATGCGGTGTACCGTGGTCCGGCGCGGCATCCGGGCCCAGGTCAAGATCATCGCCTCGGTATCGCTCGGCGACCCGGAGCGTACCGGAGCGGCCACGCTGCTCGATCTGAGCACCGGCGGAACCTCGGGCATCCTCAAGGAACAGTTGGGGCGCAAGGACGATGAGGGGCGGATCAAGTTCAAATTGCATGTGGCCGAGACCGACGAATACATGAACCTGAAAGCCATTCTCCGCTCGGTGGGGCCGGCCGAGAACGGAGAAGGGTTCCGGCACGGCTTCGAGTTCATCGATACGACGGTGCGCGACCGGCTGGTGTTGACCGCCTATGTCCACCAGGCGTTGGTCGAGGCCGAGTGAAGCGCGCGCGACCGGCCGGACCGAGCCGACCCTGGCGCTTGCCTAACCCGGCGGCCGCTCGCTTTAGCGGTAAGGTTGGATCACGATCTTTCCGGTCACCTTGCGCGCCGCCATGTCGTTCAATGCCTGCGGCGCCTCCGCCAAGCCATAGCGTCTGGAGATGTGCGGTTTGATCTTCCCCTCCGCCAGCCAGCTCATCAGTTCGCGCATTGCCGCGAGTTTCGCCTTCGGTTCCCGTTTGACGAATTCCCCCCAGAACACGCCGACCAGCGACGCACCTTTGAGCAGCGCCAGGTTGAGCGGCAATTTCGGTATTTCGCCATTCGCGAAGCCCACCACCAGATACCGGCCGCGCCACCCGATGGAGCGGAAGGCGGGCTCGGCATAGATGCCGCCGACCGGGTCGTAGATGACGTCCGGCCCCTTGCCGCCGGTGGCGGCCTTGATCGCTTCGCGCAAATCCTCGCGACTGTAGTTGATGAGCGCGTCGGCGCCGTGCTCCTTGCAGACCGAGAGCTTTTCGTCCGAGGAGGCCGCGGCGATGACGCGCGCGCCGAGCGCTTTGCCGATGTCGATCGCGGCAAGACCGACGCCGCCGGCCGCGCCGAGCACTAGCATGGTCTCGCCGGCGCGCAATTGCGCGCGGTCGACGACGGCGTGATGCGACGTGCCGTAGGTAAGCGTGATGGCGGCCGCCGTATCGAAATCCATCCCGGCCGGCATCGGCATCACGGCTTGGGCTGGCACGGCGATCTGCTGCGCGAAGGCGCCCTGGCCGGTGAACGCGATGACGCGGTCGCCGGGCTTGAATTGAGGGACGCCGTCGCCGACCGCGCGGACGACGCCGGCCAGTTCGCCGCCCGGTGTGAACGGCAGTTCCGGTTTGAACTGATATTTGTTTTGAATGATCAGCACGTCCGGAAAATTCACGCCGGCCGCTTGGACGTCGATGGCGACTTGGCCAGGACCGGCGACCACGTCGGGCAAGTCATCGACGGCCAAGGTATCCGGCAATCCCCAGGTTTTGCATACGACGGCTTTCATTGCGTCTCCTTTAAAAATAGAACGACCGTTAGATTTTTTTGATTATGCCGCAAAAACCGATTTCCTTCATGGGGAAGCAAGAAGGCATCGGTTAAAATCGCCATATGAAAATTCTGATCAGCAACGACGACGGCTACCTCGCGCCGGGTATCAATGCGTTGGCCGAGGCGCTCGCGCCGATTGCCGAGATCGTAGTGGTGGCGCCCGACAGCAATCGTTCCGGCAGTTCCAATTCCCTGACGCTCGATCGGCCGCTTTCGGTGCAGCGAGCGGCCAACGGCTTCTATTTCGTGAACGGTACGCCCTCCGATTGCGTCCATATCGCCCTGACCGGAGTGTTGCAGTTCCGGCCAGATCTCGTCGTTTCCGGGATCAATCAAGGGCAGAACATGGGCGACGATACGCTTTATTCCGGCACGGTCGCCGCTGCGACGGAAGGCTTTCTGTTCGGGATTCCGGCCATCGCATTTTCGCAAGTCCAGCACGGCTGGGCGCATATCGACTCGGCGGCGAGGGTCGCGCGCGAGATCGTCGAACGCCGTTTCGACGAATTGCAGTCGCCGTATCTGCTCAATGTGAATATCCCGAACCTGCCGTACGAGGAATTGAAGCCCGCGCGGGCCACGCGCTTGGGAAAACGGCATGAATCCGAGCCCGTGATTCGCACCCGAGATCCCCATGGCCGCGAAATTTTCTGGATAGGCCCGGTCGGCAAGGCGAAGGATGCCGGCGAAGGAACCGACTTCCATGCGACGGCGAGCGGCCACGTTTCGATCACGCCGCTGCAGGTCGATTTGACGCATGCCGTGCAATTGAACGCACTGAAGGGCGCTCTCCATGACTGACAAAGGCAAGCGTTTTCCATTGACATTGTCGTCGGTCGTCGAGAAGCAAACCCCGCAAAAGACGGCATCGATTGCCGGAGTCGCCACGCCGCAGACCGCGACCCGGAATGCCGTGCGCCACGGCGCGCCGGCGACGAAACCGCCGGCTTATGCCGGGCCGGCGCCATTGAAGAGCACGCCGGCCCCCGCTCCCGCGGTCGCCGAGCGTGGTGCGCCGCTGGTCTCCGACGCCGTGCGCAAGGCCATGGTCGCGCGCGTCGCCAAGCAAGGCGTCCAGGATGCGACGGTCCTGGCGGCGATGGAAGCGGTGCCGCGCCATTTGTTCGTCGAGCCCGGTCTGGCGAGCCAGGCTTATATCGACGCTTCCTTACCGATCGGGCATCATCAGACGATTTCCCAGCCATATATCGTCGCGCGCATGATCGAAGTCATGCGCAACAATCGCAATGCCGGCAAACTCGATCGCGTGCTGGAAATCGGCACCGGCTGCGGGTATCAGGCCGCCGTGCTGTCGCTGGTCGCCAAGGAGGTGTATTCGATCGAGCGGATCAAGCCTTTGCATGAGTTGGCGAAAGCGAACTTGCGTCCGATGCGTATTCCCAACATCCGATTGCACTACGGAGATGGTATGCTTGGTTTCCCCCAAGTCGCCCCGTTCGACGGTATCATCTTGGCGGCCGCCGGTCTCGAAGTGCCGCAGACCTTGTTGGAGCAGATGGCGGTCGGCGGCCGGCTGGTCGCTCCGGTGGGCGCGCGCCACCAGGTGCTGCAACTGATCGAACGCGTCAGCGCATACGAATGGACGAGCGCGACGCTGGAAGATTGTCACTTCGTGCCGCTGCGGCCCGGAACCGTGTGATCCGCGCCGCGCGGCGGCAAGATTGATGTCATGAGAATGAAGAAGATACACCTAGCATTGTTGACCGTGTCGATCGGCGTGCTGGCCGCGTGTACCACCACGCATGCGCCGGCGCCGGTCGTCGACCGTACCCCGACTCCGCCCCCGTCCAAACCTGTCGAAGTCGCCAAGCCGGCGCCCAAGCCCGTATCCAAGCCGGTCGCCGACAGCCAGGGCTTCTATACCGTCCGCAAGGGCGATACCTTATTGCGTATCGCGCTGGATTTCGGCCAGAACTATCGCGACCTGATCGCCTGGAACAACCTGTCGAATCCCAACGATATCAAGGTCGACCAGGTCCTGCGCGTGCTGCCGCCCGAACCGGCGAGTGCCGGCGTGCAGACCGGCAGCGTCGCTCCGCCCGGGGGCGTCGAAATCAAGCCGCAGCCGGCTGCGCCGAGCGCATCGGCTGTGGCGGCGCCACATAAGACTACTCCGCGCGGCGATAAACGTGCATACTCCGAAGCTGCGCTTGCGGAGTTGCAGAAGGCGGAGCCGCCGGCGACGCCGGCAGCTCCTTCGGCGGCGGTCGCGAAGGCGGAGCCGCCGAAGCCGATCGACACCAAGCCGGCGGCGCCTTCGCCGGCCGGCGGCGATGAAGACGCGGTCGCATGGATCTGGCCTGCCGATGGAAAGGTGATCGGAACGTTCGATGACGGCCGGAAAGGCATCGATATCGCTGGACAGGCCGGGCAGCAGGTGCTCGCCGCCGGCGACGGCAAGGTCATGTACGCGGGCAGCGGCATTCGCGGCTATGGCAATCTTGTCATCGTGAAGCACACCAATACGCTGCTGTCGGCGTATGCGCACAACAAAACCATCCTCGTCAAGGAAGGTCAAACCGTGAGCAAGGGCCAGAAAATTGCAGAAATGGGCAGCTCGGATACCGATTCGGTAAAGCTCCACTTCGAGATCCGCCAACAGGGCAAGCCCGTCGACCCGTCGAAATTCCTGCCGAATCGCTAACAGCCGGACCGCCAAATGTCACGAACTCCTCTCGATCCGATCGATCAGGACCTCAATGCAGACGAGCTGTCCGCCGATGCGGCGCTCGACCAGGACGATGCCGCCAATGAAGTCGTCATCGACGATGTCGAGCAGGCCGAGGCGGAGGCGCCCGCGGTCGTCGAAGGCATCGATGAGCTGCACAAGGTGCTGGCGGCCGAACTGTCGACCGACACGACCCAGCATTACCTGAACCAGATCGGCGCGCGCCCATTGCTGTCGGCAGCCGAAGAGGTGCATTACGCGACGCTGGCCAAGCGCGGCGAATTCGAAGCGCGTCAGAAGATGATCGAGCACAATCTGCGGCTCGTCGTCTCGATCGCCAAGCATTACATCAATCGCGGCGTCGTGCTGCTCGATCTGATCGAGGAGGGCAATCTCGGCTTGATGCGCGCGATCGACAAGTTCGAGCCCGAGCGCGGCTTCCGTTTCTCGACCTATGCGACCTGGTGGATCCGTCAAAGCATCGAGCGCGCCATCATGAACCAGGCGCGCACCGTGCGGCTGCCAGTGCACATGGTGCGCGAGCTGAACCAGATCCTGCGCGCCAAGTATCACCTCGAAGCGCAGCATCACGACGGCAAGGAGGCGAGCGCGGAAGATATCGCGCACCTGGTCGACCGGCCGATCGAGGACGTCCAGGATATCCTGGCCTTGTCCGAACATGCGACTTCTCTCGATGCCCCGCTCGACAACGATCCCCAGGCCAGCCTGATGGACATGCTGCCGGGCGATCTGGAAGACGGCCCCGATTCCCGCGCCGAGCAGCACGAGATGACGATACTCGTCCGCGACTGGCTGAAGAAGCTGCCGGACAAGCAGCGCCTGGTGATCACCCGCCGCTTCGGCCTCGACAACGACGATCCGGCGACGCTGGAGCAATTGGCGGCGGAGATGAATGTCACGCGCGAGCGGGTGCGCCAGATCCAGCAGGAAGCGCTGGTCAAACTCAAGCGCGCTCTCACCGCGCGCGGGGTGGGCAAGGACGCCCTGTTATGATTCCGGTTGTCCGGAGCTGAGAAGCCGGCAGTCGTCCTTTTCAGCGATTTCAAGTTCTTTCATCCCGGCGCACGGACCGGGATCTCAGCGATTTATCCCTATGCAGCAAAATATTATCGAAATCGAATCCCTCGACATGGAGGCCCGCGGCGTCGGCCATCTGCAGAACGAGGACGGTACCCAGGGCAAGGTGATTTTTGTCGAGGGCGCGCTGCCGGGGGAGCGCGTCGGCTTCGAGTCGTTCCGCCGCAAACCGAAATGGGAAGCGGCGACGATGAAGGAATTGCATCGCGAGTCCGCCTTGCGCGTGAAGCCGAAATGCGCGTATTTCGGCCATTGCGGCGGCTGTGCCATGCAGCACTTGGAGCCGTCGGCCCAGGTCGCCATCAAGCAGCGGGTGTTGGAAGACAATCTCAAGCATATCGGCAAGGTCGCTCCGGAGCGGATGATGCGGCCGGTCTATGGCCCGACCTGGGGTTATCGATATCGCGCGCGCCTATCGGTCCGCTTCGTGCGCAAGAAAGATGCCGTGCTGGTCGGTTTTCACGAGTGTAAATCCTCGTTCGTGGCCGACATGAAATCCTGCGAGATTCTTCCCCCGCACGTATCGGCGATGCTGGTGCCGTTGCGCGGACTGGTCGCATCGCTCTCGATCATGGAACAGATGCCGCAGATTGAATTGGCGGTCGGCGAAGACGTGACGGCGCTCGTGCTGCGCATCCTTGCTCCGCTCACACCGGATGATGAGGTGAAGCTCAAGTCCTTTGCCGATCAATACGGGGTGCAATGGTGGCTGCAGACCAAGGGGCCGGACACGGTCCAATGCTATTATCCGGCCGATAAGCCGCTCTACTATGCCTTGCCGGAATTCGGTATCCGGATGCCGTTCAAGCCCACTGATTTCACCCAGGTTAATCACCAGATCAATCGCGTGCTGGTTTCCAAGGCACTGCATCTGCTCGATGTTCAATCCGGCGAGCGGGTCGCCGATTTGTTCTGTGGCCTCGGCAATTTCACATTGCCGCTGGCCACCCAGGCGCGCGAGGTGGTCGGCATCGAGGGTAGCACCGTGCTGACCGATCGCGCCCTGGCGAATGCGCGCGAAAATGGGGTGGCGCACAAGACCAGCTTCTATTGCCGCAATCTGTTCGAGGCGAAGACGGAAGACTTCATCGCGCTCGGCAAGTTCGACCGCATGCTGATCGATCCGCCGCGCGAGGGCGCGATGGAAGTGTGCCTGGCATTGGCCGGCCTCGGCGATACGCATCCGGAACTGAAGCCGAAGCGGATCGTTTATGTCTCCTGCAACCCGTCAACCTTGGCGCGGGATGCCGCGGTGCTTGTCAGTCAGGCGGGTTACGTGCTGAAGCAGGCGGGCGTGGTCAACATGTTCCCGCATACGGCGCATGTCGAATCGATCGGCGTATTCGAACTGGCTTGATTGCCTTGCGGGGCAATAAAAAAGCCGGCCCCGAGGCCGGCTTTGCGTTTGCGTGACTGATCTTAGTCGCGCTCGCCGCCGAAGATGCCAAGCAGCGACAGCAGGTTGGCGAAAATATTGTAAAGATCGAGATAGATTGCCAGCGTCGCTGTGATGTAGTTGGTTTCGCCGCCGTTCACGACTTGCTGGACGTCATACAGGATGTAGGCGGAGAAAATCGCGATCGCAAGAACCGAGATGGCCAAGTAGAGCGCCGGCAATTGCAGGAACACGTTGGCCAAACCCGCCAGCAGGATCACCAGCACGCCGGCGAACAGCCATTTTCCGAGACCGGAGAAGTCGCGTTTGGACACGGTGGCGATGCTGGCCATGACGGCGAAAATCGTCGCTGTGCCGCCGAATGCCGTCATGATGAGTGTGCCGCCGTTGGAGAAGCCGAGTACATGGCCGATCAGGCGCGACAGCATCAAGCCCATGAAAAAAGTGAATCCAAGCAGAACGGCGATGCCGGCGGCGGAGTGCTTGGTTTTCTCGATTGCATAGAAAAACCCGAAAGCGATCGCCAGGAAGGCGATGAATCCGATCAACGGACTGCCGGAGAAAAAGCTGAACTGGAATTGCACGCCCAGCCAGGCGCCAAGTACGGTCGGGATCATCGACAGCGCCAACAACCAATAGGTATTGCGCAGCACGCGATTCCGCACTACCAGCGCTTCGCCCGACGCCGTGTAGATTTGTTGCAGATTGCGGTCCATATTGCCTCCTGTATAAGATTTCAAGCCTAGTAGAGCATAGCACGGCTGCTTGCGTCTCACCATCGTAGACAGTGTTGAAACTTCCTAATTCAGCGTGCGACCCGTTTTACAGCGCCATGTGCCTCTATGCAATCCCATATATAAGGGGTTTCGTGCTAAAATTAAAGGTTAGTTGATTTCTCAATTATTAATCTTAACCCTTTCTTTTTATTGGAGTTTTTACAGATGGCAATCGAGCGCACCCTGTCGATCATCAAGCCCGACGCAGTCGCCAAGAACGTAATCGGTCAGATTTATACCCGTTTTGAAAACGCTGGCCTCAAAATCGTCGCGGCTCGCATGGCGCAATTGTCTCGCGCCGAGGCGGAAGGCTTCTATGCCGTGCACCGTGAGCGTCCGTTCTTCAAGGATCTGGTCGACTTCATGGTCTCCGGCCCGGTCATGATCCAGGTTCTGGAGGGCGAGAGCGCGATTGCCAAGAACCGCGAACTGATGGGCGCCACCGATCCGAAGAAAGCCGAGAAGGGCACCATCCGCGCCGATTTCGCCGATTCGATCGATGCGAATGCCGTGCATGGTTCGGATGCTCCTGAAACCGCCAATGTCGAAATTGCTTATTTCTTCCCGGCATTGAACGTTTATTCGCGTTAATTCTTTCTTTGAGGGCAGAGCGGGCGCTTCTGCCCTCGAGCGAAATTTCCACAATGCAAGTATGACTGCTCTCACCAATCTGCTGGACCTCGATCCCGTGCAACTTGCCGCTTGGTGCGGCGAGTTGGGTGAGAAGCCGTTTCGCGCCAAGCAATTGCAGCGCTGGATACATCAATTCGGCGTCAGCGATTTCGATGCCATGACCGATCTCGCGAAATCGTTTCGCAAAAAACTGAAAGCGCGCGCAATCATTGCCGCGCCGCAACCGATCAGCGACCATACGTCGTCCGACGGCACACGCAAGTGGCTGGTGGATGTCGGTAACGGCAACGCTGTCGAGACGGTATTCATCCCCGAGGAGAATCGCGGCACGCTGTGCATTTCCACGCAAGCGGGCTGTGCCGTCAATTGCCGTTTCTGTTCGACCGGCAAGCAAGGTTTCAACCGCAATCTGACTGTCGGTGAAATCATCGGCCAACTTTGGATGGCCGAATTCGAGTTGCGCAAGACCAAGGGTGTCGAGTCGGGGCCGAAGGGCGAGCGCCAGATCACGAATGTCGTGATGATGGGTATGGGCGAGCCGCTTCTGAATTTCGATCCGACCGTCACCGCATTGAAGCTGATGCTCGACGATAACGCGTACGGCCTGTCGCGTCGCCGTGTGACGCTGTCGACATCTGGCGTCGTGCCGATGATGGACAAGCTTGCGCTGGAATGCCCGGTCGCTCTTGCTGTGTCCGTGCATGCCTCGAACGATGCGCTGCGCGACGGCCTGGTGCCTCTTAATAAGAAATATCCGCTCGCGGAACTCATGGCGGCGTGCAAACGCTATCTCGAGTACGCGCCCCGCGATTTCATCACGTTTGAATATTGCATGCTCGACGGCGTCAACGATACCGATCAACATGCCCGCGAACTCGTGGCGCTGGTGCAGAATCCAGCCAATCCGGTGCCCTGCAAATTCAACCTGATTCCTTTCAACCCGTTCCCCGAATCCGGGCTGAAGCGTTCCAACAATGTCCGTATCAAGGCGTTCGCCCAGGTTCTGATGGATGCCGGCATCGTGACCACGATTCGCAAGACGCGCGGCGACGATATCGATGCCGCTTGCGGTCAGCTGGCCGGCGAAGTACAGGATCGCACCCGCGTGCAGGAACGGATGCAGAAAATGGCGGAATACCAAAAGAAATTCGGCAAGGATTTTGGCCGCATCGTGGAGATCCCTTCGTGACGATGAAGTTGAATTCTCTGTTGGCGATCCTGGTCGCCGCGATTGCTTTGCTATCCGGTTGTGCGGCGACCAGCGGCCCGCAGGGCGAATTGCCGACCAGTTCCGATCAGACCGATAGTCAAAAGCGCGCTCGCATACGCTTGCAACTTGCCGTCGGCTATTACGAGCAGCGCCAATATCCGGTTGCGCTGGATGAGATCAAGCAGGCGTTGCTGGCTGATCCGAACCTGGCCGATGCGTATGGTGTGCGCGCCCTGATCTACATGGATATGGGCGAGGCGCGCCTGGCTGACGAGAATTTCCAGCAAGCGATGCGGCTCAATCCCTACAATCCGGATCTCAGCAATAACTACGGCTGGTTCCTATGCCAGAACGGGCGGATGCAGGAATCGATCCAGCATTTCGAGAGCGCCTTGAAGAACCGCTCTTATCAGTCGCCGGCGAAGGCGCTCAATAATGCCGGCGTGTGCAGCCTGAAGCTGAAGGACACGGCGGCGGCGGAACGCTATTTTGCCCGCGCCTTTCAGCAGGATCCCGGCAATCCTGGCGTCAATGCCAATCTCGCGAGGGTGCATTATGAGCGCCGCGATTACGAGCGCGCCCGTTTCTACATCAACCGCGTGATCAAGGCGGACGTTGCGACGGCGGATGTGCTTTGGCTTGCGATCAAGATAGAGCGCAAGCTCGGCGATCGTGCCGCTGAAACCAGTCTGGCGACGCAATTGCGCCGCCGTCATCCCAACTCTGCGGAATTCGTCTTTTACCAGCGCGGGGCGTTCGATGAATGACTCATCCATGAATCACGCGACGCCCGGAGGCGACGAGCAGCAACGGCCGGCGGAAACGCCGCAAGCGCCGGAGCGGCAAGAACCAGGTTCGCAGCCGAGCGTCGGCGCTCAACTTGCCGCCCAGCGTGAAATGCGCAAGTGGACGGTGGAGCAAGTCGCCAGCCAGTTGAACCTGGCGCCGCGCCAGATCCAGGCGCTGGAACAGGATAACTTCGATGCGCTGCCCGGCATGGCCAGCGTGCGCGGTTTCATCCGCGCCTATGCGAAGCTGCTCAAGATGGATGCGGCGCCCCTGATCGCCATGCTGACGACGGAAAGCGCCGCGCCTCCGATCGAACCCTTGCACTCGCGGCGTCCGCTTGCGCCGCCGTTCTCGGATGCGAAATATCTGCCCTCCGCCGGCAAGGGCGCGGCGCCGGCGAAGCCGATACTGCTTGCGGTCGCCATCCTCTTGTTATTGGCCGGGGCCACGGTGGCATATCACTTCGGTTGGCTGCAGATGCCGACGTTGTCGGACGTCGCTCCCGATCATTCTCCGGCCGCTTCGGCGGATGCCGAGCCGGCGACTTCGGCTGCGCCCGCGCAGGAAACGAACGCGGCGGCGGGTACGCAGGCAGCGCCTGCCGCGGATGCTCCGCCGGTCGTCTCCGGGGCGGGCGCTCCCGTTGCGGAGGCCGCGACGCCGGCGGCGGCGACTGCTGCGCCAGCGGCCGCGGATGGCAAGAATGCCTTCGTGCTCACCATGCGCGAAGAATCCTGGTTGGAGATCCGGCGCCTCGGCGAAGCTGCGCCAGGCACGAGCAATGTCTTGTTGTCCCGCCTCGAAAAGGCCGGATCGGTCGAAACCTTCGAAGTGACCGAACCGGTGGTCGTCACGATCGGCAACGTGGGCGGAGTCGAGGCGACTTTTCGCGGCCAGCCGCTCGATTTGAAAGCCGGCGCCAAGAGCAACGTGGTCCGCTTGACCCTGAAATAGAGTTTTTCATGGCATCAGATAATCTTCCGATCGCTTGCGGTCCCATTGCTTCCGGTCCGGCCGTGCGCCGGTGCAGCCGTGCCGTGGCGGTGCGCTACGGCACGCGTGAAGTGATGGTCGGCGGCGCAGCGCCGGTCGTCGTGCAATCGATGACCAACACCGATACCGCCGATGCGATCGCGACCGCTATCCAGGTCAAGGAATTGGCGCGTGCGGGCTCGGAAATGGTCCGAATCACGGTCAATACGCCGGAAGCGGCCGCGGCCGTTCCCGCGATTCGCGAGCAACTCGACAAGATGGGTGTGGACGTGCCGCTGGTCGGCGACTTCCACTACAACGGCCACAAACTGCTGAACGATTATCCCGAATGCGCGCAAGCGTTGTCGAAATACCGCATCAATCCCGGCAATGTCGGTCAGGGCGCCAAGCGCGATACGCAATTCGCGCAGATGATCGAAGCGGCCTGCAAATACGGCAAGCCGGTGCGCATCGGCGTCAATTGGGGCAGTCTCGACCAGGATCTGCTGGCGCGCATCATGGATGAAAATGCGCGGCGCGCGGAACCATGGAGCGCGCAAGCCGTCATGTACGAGGCCCTGGTGACGTCGGCCATCGAGAACGCGAAGCGCGCCGAGGAACTCGGATTGCCGGGCGAACGCATCATCTTGTCCTGCAAGGTCTCGGGCGTGCAGGATCTGATCGCCGTCTATCGTGAATTGGCGCGCCGCTGCGACTATCCGCTGCATCTCGGATTGACCGAGGCCGGCATGGGCAGCAAAGGTATCGTGGCATCGACCGCCGCCCTGTCCGTGTTGCTGCAGGAGGGTATCGGCGACACGATTCGCATTTCGCTGACGCCCGAGCCGGGCGGCGATCGAACCAAGGAAGTCGTGGTCGCGCAAGAAATCCTGCAAACCATGGGCTTGCGCAAGTTCATGCCGATGGTGATCGCATGCCCGGGGTGTGGCCGTACGACTTCGACCGTATTCCAGGAGCTGGCGGACAAGATCCAGACCTATCTGCGCGAACAGATGCCGGCCTGGAAGACCCAATATCCGGGGGTCGAAGAAATGAACGTGGCGGTCATGGGCTGCATCGTCAACGGCCCGGGCGAATCGAAGCATGCCCATATCGGCATCAGCCTGCCGGGCACCGGCGAATCGCCGGCCGCTCCGGTCTTCATCGACGGCCAGAAGGCTGTCACCTTGCGCGGCGAGCGCATTGCCGAGGAATTCCAGGCGATCGTGCTCGACTACGTCAAAACCCGTTATGGGAAAGAAGCGGCTGCGGCATAGGCGTGCCGCATATCCGCGATAACAACCTCGAATCATGTCAGAAAACAAGAAACCCGAAAAAATCGTCGGCGTCAAAGGGATGAACGACATCCTACCGGCCGATGCGCCCCTGTGGGAGCTGTTCGAGAATACCGTGCATACGATCCTCAAGAGCTACGGTTTCCAGCAGATTCGCACGCCGATCGTCGAGCCGACGCCGCTCTTCGTCCGCGGCATCGGCGAAGTGACCGACATCGTCGAGAAGGAAATGTATTCGTTCGTCGACTCGATGAATGGGGATCAGCTGACGCTGCGTCCGGAAGGCACCGCCGGCGTCGTGCGCGCGGCCATCGAGCACAATCTGACGTACGAGAGTCCGAAGCGCCTGTGGTATATCGGTCCGATGTTCCGTCACGAGAAGCCGCAGCGCGGTCGCTATCGCCAGTTTCATCAGGTCGGCGTCGAAGCCCTCGGTTTCACCGGTCCGGACATCGATGCGGAAATCATCATGATGTGCCAGCGCTTCTGGGACGATCTCGGCCTGTCCAACGTCCGTCTCGAATTGAATTCGATCGGCGATGCGGATGAGCGTGCCCGGCACCGCGCCGATCTCGTTGCCTATCTCGAGAAGCACCGGGATCTGCTCGATGCCGATGCCCAGCGCCGCTTGCATTCGAATCCGCTGCGTATTCTCGATACCAAGAATCCGGCAATGCAGGAGATGGTGAATGGCGCGCCGAAACTGCTCGATTACCTGGGGGAGGAGTCGCGCGCTCACTTCGAGGGCGTGCAGAGGATCCTCCGCCACAACAGCATTCCGTTCACGATCAACCCGCGGCTGGTGCGCGGCCTCGACTACTACAATCGCACTGTCTTCGAGTGGGTTACCGACGAGCTGGGCTCGCAAGGGACGGTTTGCGCCGGCGGGCGTTACGATACGCTGGTCGAGACCTTCGGCGGCAAGCCGACGCCGGCATTCGGCTTCGGCATGGGTATCGAGCGTGTGCTCGAATTGATGAAAGCCGCCGGCGAGAGCTATGCGCCGAACCAATGCGACGTCTATGTCGTGCACCAGGGCGAGGCGGCGCAACTGCAGGCTTTTGTCGTCGCCGAAAGATTGCGCGATGCCGGACTCGATGTTGTGCTACATTGCGCAACGTCGTCCGGCGCCGGCAGCTTCAAATCGCAGATGAAGCGCGCGGATGCAAGCGGCGCGGCGTTTGCCGTCATTCTCGGTGAAGACGAGATGGCGAAGGGCGTGGCGGCCGTCAAGGCTCTGCGCTCGGAGGACATGCAGAACAATCAGGCCGAAGTCGCATTCGACCAGGTCGTCGATCACATCGTCGATCAGATCGTCGGCGAAGACGATCACGATCATTCCGGTCACGTACATTACCATCCATAACATCACACATCATGGCATACGATCTCGAAGAACAAGAACAGCTGGCCACTCTCAAGGCATGGTGGAACCAATACGGCAACCTGGTCATGTGGCTGCTGATCATCGGGCTGGCCGCCTATTCCGCCTGGACCGGCTGGAACTGGTATCAGCGCAATCAGTCGACGCAGGCTGGCCAGTTGTATGAAGAGCTGCAGAAGGCGGTGACGGCCAAGGATGCCGCCAAAGTCCAGCGCGCCGCCACGGATATGGAACAGAAATACGGCCGTACGGCGTATGCGCAAATGAGCGCGCTGTTCGCGGCGAAGACCGCCTTCGACGCCAACGATCTGAAGACCGCGAAGGCGCATTTGCAGTGGGTGATCGATCATGGCGCCAGCGACGAGTACAAGTCGATCGCCAGGATCCGCCTGGCAGGCGTACTTCTCGACGAGAAGGCTTACGACGAGGCGTTGAAGCTCTTGGGCGGAGAATTCCCGGCGCAGTTTGCTGGCGCCGTCGCCGACCGCAAGGGCGATATCCTGGTCGCGCAAAACAAGATCGCCGATGCGCGCGCTGCCTATCAGACGGCACTCGACAAGACGGACAAGAAGGATCCGGCTCGCCAGTTGATCGAGCTGAAGCTCGATGCGATCGGCGGCTCCGCCAAGGCGGCTTGATCGGACGAAGGGGAAAAGATGCAGATTGCACGTACCGCCGCCAGGCTCGCCTGTGCCGGCATCCTGATCGCGCTTGGGGGATGCTCCACGCTGTCGTCGCTCAACCCGTTCGCCAAGGCGCCCAAGAATGCGCCGGCGGCATTGGTCGACTTCAAGCCAACCATGAGCGTCCGCACGGCATGGACCGCTTCCGTCGGCAACTCCGACGAATTCGTATTTTCGCCGGCGCTGGCGGGCGACAGTCTGTATGCCGCCAGCGCAAATGGAACGATCATGCGCATCAATCCCGCGAGCGGCCAGCAAGTCTGGCGCACGGCAGCCGACATGCGCTTGACCGCCGGTGTCGGCAGTGACGGCAACACGGTCGTGGTCGCCGGCGAGAAAGGGGTCATTCTCGCTTTCGACGGGAACGGTAAATTACGTTGGAAAGCCCAGGCGTCGAGCGAAATTCTTTCGTCGCCGGCGGTCGGTCAGGGCGTCGTTATTGTTCGAAGCGTCGACAATCGGATCACGGCTTATGATGCAGAATCGGGCAATCGTCGCTGGTTCGTTCAGCGCAGCGCACCTGCCTTGACCTTGCGCAATGCGCCCGGGATCACGATTGCCGGACCTGCCGCTTTCGTGGCGCTGCCGGGCGGCAAATTGGTGGCCCTGGCCTTGAACAATGGTGCCCCGCTGTGGGAGGCGGCTGTTTCCGATCCGCGCGGCGCAACCGAACTCGAGCGTATCGCCGATACGGCCGGTTCTCCCGTGGTGCTCGGACGCGAGGTTTGCGCTGCTTCTTATCAGGGCAAAGTCGCCTGTTTCGACGCCTCGAACGGCGCGCCGCGCTGGTCCAAGGAATTATCAAGCGACGTCGGCGTCGCTGTCGACGAGCGCTTTGTCTTCGCCGCCGATGAGCATGGCGTCGTCACTGCGTTCACGCGTGACAGCGGCGCCAGTATGTGGCGCAACAACAAGTTGGCCAACCGCCGTTTGTCGGCGCCGGTGTCGTTTGGTCGCGCGGTCGCGGTAGGGGATCGACAGGGTTATGTCCATTTCCTGTCCCGGGAGGATGGCGCTTTCCTGGCACGTGTGGCGACCGATGGCAGCGCCATCGTTGCGGCGCCGGTGGTAACCGGCTCCGGCATCGTTTTTCAAACCAAAGCAGGTCAAGTGGTCGCATTGACGACCGAGTAAGAAGCATCGATGAAGCCGGTTATCGCTCTAGTAGGCCGCCCCAACGTCGGCAAATCCACGCTGTTCAATCGGCTCACCCGTTCGCGTGATGCGCTGGTGGCCGATTTGCCGGGCTTGACGCGCGACCGTCACTACGGCGAAGGCCGCGTCGGCGAACGTTCCTTTCTCGTCATCGATACCGGCGGTTTCGAGCCGGTCGCGAAAGAGGGCATCATGCATGAGATGGCCAAGCAGACCAAGCAGGCTGTCGCGGAAGCGGATGCCGTGGTCTTCCTGGTCGATGGCAGGCAGGGTCTGACCCCGCACGACAAGACCATCACCGATTTCCTGCGCAAGTCCGGCCGCCCGGTGCTGTTGGTGGTGAACAAGGCCGAGGGCATGAAGTATACGTCGGTCACGGCCGATTTCTACGAGCTTGGGCTTGGCGATCCTTACGTGATTTCGGCGGCCCACGGCGACGGCGTCATGGATTTGGTCGATGAGGCGCTCGACCGGGCGATCGAAGTCAATCCACCGCTCGAGGAAGAGGGCGAGGATGTTCAGCACAAGGGAGTCAAGATCGCCATCGTCGGCCGCCCGAATGTCGGTAAGTCGACGCTGGTCAACACCTTGCTTGGCGAAGAACGCGTGATTGCTTTCGACATGCCGGGGACGACGCGTGACTCGATCGAGATTCCGTTCGAGCGCGACGGCAAGCATTACACGCTGATCGATACCGCCGGCATCCGTCGCCGCGGCAAGGTTTTCGAGGCTATCGAGAAATTCTCGGTCGTGAAAACGCTGCAGTCGATCTCGGAAGCGAATGTCGTCCTGTTGCTGCTCGATGCGCAGCAGGATATTTCCGAACAGGACGCGCACATCGCCGGCTTCATTCTGGAATCCGGCAGGGCGCTCGTCGTCGGCGTCAACAAGTGGGACGGCTTGACTAGCGACCGGCGCGACGAGATCAAGATGGATATCGAGCGCAAGCTGAATTTCCTGTCGTTCGCCAAGTATCACTTCATTTCCGCCCTGAAGGCGACCGGTATCGGTCCGCTGATGAAGTCGATCGATTCGGCCTATGCTGCCGCGATGGTCAAGCTGCCGACGCCGAAATTGACACGGGCGTTGGAAGAGGCCGTCGAACACCAGCAACCGCGCCGCAAGGGATCGATCCGGCCCAAGTTGCGCTATGCCCACCAGGGCGGACAGAATCCGCCGATCATCGTCATACACGGCAATTCGCTCGAGGCGATTGACGAAAATTACAAACGCTATCTCGAGAAACACTTCCGCGAAACTTTTTCGCTGGTCGGCACTCCACTACGTATCGAATTTCGTTCCGGTAAAAATCCTTTTGCGCGAGGCGAAAAGTAAGCCACTCAGATCAGTTGTTGCGAAGGCTTTGCTGGCAACGGAAGAAAAAATCGATTACATTTTCAGGAGGCACTTGAAAATCACCAAGCCGTCTCCACCTCCACATCACAACTACACAATGGAGTAACCATGAGCAACAAAGGGCAATTGTTACAAGACCCGTTTCTGAATGCGCTGCGCAAAGAACATGTTCCCGTTTCGATCTATCTCGTCAACGGGATCAAATTGCAAGGCCATATCGAATCCTTTGACCAATATGTGGTTCTGCTGCGCAATACCGTGACGCAGATGGTCTACAAACACGCTATTTCCACCGTCGTTCCAGCACGTGCGGTCAATTTGAGTCTTGAATCCCCAGACAACGAGTAAGGCCGCCGAGGCGGGCCATTCTCCTGTGCCGCAAATGATGCGCGCCGCCTTGGTCGGTGTCGATTTCGGCAAAGGCGACTTTGCGGCCAGTCTCGAAGAGCTGTCCTTATTGTCCAGATCGGCGGGGGCGGAGCCGGTCACAACCATTATCGGTCGTCGTGCAAGTCCCGATGCCGCCATGTTTGTCGGTTCTGGCAAGGCGGAAGAGGTCGCCGGTGCAATCGCGGAACATCGTCTCGACCTTGTCATCTTCAATCACGCATTGTCTCCGGCGCAACAGCGTAATCTCGAGCGCTTTCTGAAGGTGAGGGTGATTGACCGCACCAGCCTGATTCTCGATATTTTTGCCCAGCGTGCCCAAAGTCATGAGGGTAAGGTGCAAGTCGAGCTTGCTCAGCTTCAGCATCTTGCCACCCGCCTGGTGCGAGGCTGGACTCACCTGGAGCGGCAAAAAGGCGGTATCGGCTTGCGCGGTCCCGGCGAAACGCAGCTCGAGACCGACCGACGCTTGCTCGGTGAGCGGGTCAAAATGCTGCGTTCGCGTCTCGACAAGCTGCAGCGCCAGCGCCAGACCCAACGGCGGGCGCGTGGCCGGAACAATGCGTTCTCCGTATCCTTGGTTGGCTATACCAACGCCGGCAAGTCGACCTTGTTCAACGCACTTGCCAAGGCCCGCGTGTACGCAGCTGATCAGCTGTTCGCAACCCTCGATACCACTTCGCGCCGAATCTATCTTGGCGAGGCGGGCAGTATCGTCGTGTCGGATACCGTAGGTTTCATCCGCGAGCTGCCGCATCAACTGGTGGCGGCTTTCCGGGCGACCTTGGAAGAGACGATTCATGCCGATTTGTTGTTGCACGTCGTCGATGCCGCGAGTCCGGTGCGCATGGAGCAGATCGAGCAGGTCAACATGGTGCTCAGGGAGATTGGCGCCGATCGGATTCCGCAAATCCTGGTATGGAACAAGATTGACGCCGCGGCCATCGAGCCGGCTTTGGAGCGTGATGAGTATGATAAAATCCGCCGTGTTTTTCTGAGTGCGCGGACCGGGATGGGTCTTGATTTGCTGCGCCAGGCGGTGACGGAATTCGCCAAGGAGCAGTGCCAGGCCGGTCGCGACTTTGAAGATTTCTCTCAGTCCGAAGACAGCACTTTCAGCGAATCTGACATTTAAGCATTCCCCATTATCGGTTGAGGTCGGGGTGGCACTTCGTTAAACTCTGACCCGCAATATAAAAATTTCGGATCGAACAGAATGCTTGGTTCCAAATTAAGAAAAATCGGCTTGAAGTTTTCGCTGAACGATCCCCGCTGGGGGCGTGGCGCCCAGGACGATCAGTCACGTAATCAGGATGGCAGGAAGCCTGACGACGGTCCGCCCGATCTCGATGAGTTGTGGCGCGACTTCAATCAGCGTCTGAGTCGCCTGCTCGGCAGCAAGGGCGGTGGCGGCAATTCCGGCGGCGGAGACGGTTTTCGTCCCGACATGCGCGGTGCGGGTATCGGTGTCGTCGTGGTTGCCGTCATCGTGCTGTTCCTGTGGCTGGTCAGCGGCTTCTTCATCGTGCAGGAAGGCCAGACCGGCGTCGTTCTGACGTTCGGCAGATACAGCCACACTACGCCAGCCGGTTTCAACTGGCGTTGGCCGTATCCGATTCAGTCGCACGAAATCGTCAACGTGTCGCAAGTTCGTACGGTCGAGGTCGGTTACCGCGGCAACGTGAAGAACAAGCAGGCCCGCGAGTCCCTGATGCTGACCGAGGACGAGAACATCATCGACATTCAGTTCGCCGTCCAATATAAGCTCAAGAGCGCCGCAGAATGGGTGTTTTCCAATCGTGAGCCGGAAGATACGGTCAAGCAGGTGGCGGAAACGGCGATTCGCGAAGTGGTCGGCAAGAGCAAGATGGATTTCGTGCTGTACGAGGGACGCGAAAAGGTTGCGATCGATGTGCATCAGCTGATGCAGCAGATCGCCGATCGTTATCAGACCGGGGTGCAGATCACGAACGTCACGATGCAAGGCGTGCAGCCGCCGGAGCAGGTGCAGACTGCATTCGACGACGCGGTCAAGGCGGGACAGGATCGGGAGCGTCAGAAGAATGAAGGTCAGGCATATGCCAATGACGTCATTCCGCGCGCACGCGGCGCGGCGTCGCGCCTGTTGCAGGAATCCGAGGCCTATCGGGCGCGCGTCATCGCCAACGCAGAGGGCGACGCGGCACGCTTCAAACAAATCCTTGCCGAATACCAGAAGGCGCCGGCCGTTACTCGCGACCGTATGTATCTCGACACTATGCAGCAGATATTCACGAATACCACCAAGGTGCTGATGGAATCGAAGAGCGGCAACAATCTGATTTACCTGCCGCTCGACAAGCTGATCGCCCAGACGGCTACCGCGGACGCGTCGATGAAACAGTCGTCCGCCGGGCAGTCGCCGAATGCATCTGCAAGCCAGTCGTCGGCCGACATACCCACCGTCGAAATCCAGCGACAGCGCGATCCGCGCAGTCGGGATAGCCGTGATTCTCGCGATCGGGAGGCACGCTGATGAACCGCCTTGTTTCCGCCGTGATTCTCGTCGCCCTGGCGCTTTGGTTGGCGACGGCGAGCCTGTTCATCGTCGATCAGCGTCAGTATGCGATCGTCTTCGCGCTCGGTGAAGTCAAGAAAGTCGTGAACGAGCCCGGCCTGCATTTCAAGTTGCCGCCGCCGTTCCAGAACGTGCTGTTTCTCGACAAGCGCATTTTGACCCTCGATACCCCGGAGGCGGATCGTTTCATCACGGCCGAGAAGAAAAATATCTTGGTCGATGCCTTCGTAAAATGGCAAATCATCGATCCGAAGCTGTACTTCATCAGTTTTGGAGGCGACGAGCGGCGTTCGACGGACCGGATGTCGCAAATCGTGAAAGCGGCGCTCAATGACGAGATCACCAAGCGCACCGTGCGCGAAGTGATTTCCGGCGAGCGCGGCAAGGTCATGGATGCCATTCGCAAGAAGGTGGCCGACGAAGCCAAGCAGATCGGCGTCGTCATCATCGACGTTCGTTTGAAGAGTGTCGATTATGTCGAGCAGATCAACAATTCCGTCTACGACCGCATGCGGGCGGAGCGCACGCGCGTCGCCAACGAGTTGCGCTCGACCGGCGCGGCCGAATCGGAAAAGATCCGCGCCGATGCGGACCGTCAGCGCACCGTGATTCTCGCGGAAGCCTATCGCGACGCGGAAAAGATTCGCGGCGAAGGCGATGCCAAAGCGTCTCAGATCTATGCGCAGGCGTTCGGTCAGAATGCCGAATTTTATAAGTTCTATCGTAGCCTCGAAGCCTATCGCGCCAGCTTCAAGAACCGTAGCGACGTGATGGTGTTGGATCCGAATTCCGAGTTCTTCAAGTATTTCAAGAGCGCGGGAGCCACAGCCGGCAAGAAATAATCCGGCGTTGCCGTGGGCGAATCGTTGGTCATGGCGATTGGATTGATGCTCGTGGTGGAGGGCATCATTCCATTCCTGTTTCCGAGACTATGGCGAGACACGTTCAGGCGCATCACGCAGTTTTCGGACGGGCAGATTCGCTTTTTTGGTTTGATGGCCTTGCTGTGTGGCGTGATCGCGCTCGGTCTTGTGTAATTGTTTCCCTGAGGCTTTTCCTGTTTCCTCATGCCGAACTGGCTTCTTCCTGAAAACATCGCCGATGTCTTGCCGTCCGAAGCACGCAAGATCGAGGAGCTGCGCCGTATCATCCTCGATAACTTCCGGCTCTACGGCTATGAACTCGTCATGCCGCCGATGTTGGAATATCTGGATTCTCTGCTGGCCGGGGCGGGAGAGGATACCGATTTGCGGACGTTCAAGCTGATCGATCAGCTGTCGGGGCGCACGATGGGGTTGCGCGCCGATATGACGATCCAGGTGGCGCGCATCGATGCGCATCTGCTCAATCGCGCGTCGGTGACGCGCCTTTGCTACGCGGGCAGCGTATTGCATACGCGACCGCAGGGTCTGCATACGACGCGCGAGCCCTTGCAGATCGGCGCCGAGATTTATGGGCACGCAGGTCTCGAGGCCGACGCGGAAATCCAGGAGCTGGCGTTGGCATCGCTCGCGCTGGCCGGTTTCGATCAGGTACGTCTCGACTTGTGCCATGTCGGCGTGGTGCGCGCCATTCTCGGTCGTGATCCGAAGGCGAAAGCGAATGAGGCCGAATTGTATGCATTGTTGCGCGCCAAGGATGTGCCGGGATTGCGACGGATCGCTGAAGGATATCAAGACGATACCCGGGCTGCCTTGCTTGCGTTGCCGAGCCTGTACGGCGATGCCGCCGTATTGGCCGAAGCGCGCAAGGCACTGCCGGCATTGCGTGAAATCCAGGTGGCGCTCGATGAACTCGATACGCTGATCGAACTGGCGGCGAGTACGAATGTCACGATCGACCTTTCCGATCTGCGCGGTTATCAATACGAGAGCGGACCGATGTTCGCGCTCTACGTGCCGGGTCTGCCGAATGCGGTTGCGCGGGGCGGTCGTTATGATCATGTGGGCGAAGCCTTTGGCCGCGCCCGGCCGGCGACCGGTTTCTCGATGGATTTGCGCGAGTTGGGCCGCTTGCTGCCGATGGCGGAGCGCAAACGCTCGATCCGGGCGCCGTGGAGCCGCGATGCGTCGCTACGGCAAAAAATCGCTGAATTGCGCAAGTCGGGAGAAGTCGTGATCCAGAGTCTGCCGGGGCACGAGAACGATCAGGAAGAATTCGATTGCGACCGCACGATTGCGCAAGAGGGCGGTGCATGGGTGGTGCGGAGTCTCTAGGATAATATTCGGAGTCGAGCGGATTTGGGCAAGGGCGCTACCCGCGCGTTTGCCCAAGTCTGCGGATACAGGGTAGACGAAACAGGGCAGAATAAGCGCGTGCATTACCGAGCGGCATGGGAAATCCAATTCCGATGCGGCCGGCTGCGCGCGTTTTGTGTTGTCCATCAGGATTTATATTGAGTGAAATAGGCACTGCAATGTCACAAAAAACATCGGCAAGAAACGTGGTCGTCATCGGTACCCAGTGGGGGGACGAAGGCAAAGGCAAGGTCGTCGACTGGCTGACCGATCACGCGCAAGGCGTCGTGCGCTTCCAGGGCGGTCACAATGCCGGGCATACGCTCGTCATCGGCGGCCAGAAGACCGCGCTGCAACTGATTCCTTCGGGCATCATGAGGGCGGAAGTCGCCTGCTATATCGGCAACGGCGTGGTACTGTCCGTCCCCGATCTGTTGCGCGAAATCGACAAGCTGCAGGCCAACGGTGTCGAAGTGGCGTCGCGCTTGAAGATTTCGGAGGCTTGTCCGGTCATCCTGCCGTATCACACAGCCCTCGATGCGGCGCGCGAAGCGGCGCGCGGCGCGGCGAAAATCGGCACCACCGGCAAGGGGATCGGCCCGGCCTACGAAGACAAGGTTGCGCGCCGTGCGGTCCGTGTGGCCGATCTGTTGAGCGAAACCCGTTTTGCCGAAAAGCTGCGCGAGAATCTCGATTACCACAATTTCGTGCTGACCCAGTACTTGAAAGGGCAGGCCATCGATTTTCAGAAAACCTACGACGACACCCTGGCCAATGTCGCCCGGATCAAGCCGATGGTCGCCGATGTGTCGAGCGCGCTCTATGCGGTTCATGCCGCCGGCGGCAATCTGCTGTTCGAAGGCGCGCAAGGCAGCTTGCTCGACGTCGATCATGGCACCTATCCCTACGTCACGTCGAGCAATTGCGTGGCGGGCAATGCCGCGGCCGGTTCCGGCGTCGGGCCGAACATGCTGCATTACGTTCTCGGCATCACCAAGGCCTATACGACGCGCGTCGGCTCCGGTCCGTTTCCGTCGGAATTGCCGACCGACGAGGGTGTCGGCAAGCATCTGGCGACGGTCGGTCATGAATTCGGCACCGTCACCGGGCGTGCGCGCCGCTGTGGCTGGTTCGATGCGGCGCTGCTGAAGCGATCGGTTCAGATCAACGGCGTGTCGGGTATGTGCCTGACCAAGCTCGACGTGCTGGATGGCCTCGAGTCGCTGAAGTTGTGTACCGGCTATCGCTTGGGTGGCAAGACAGTCGATATTTTCCCTGTCGGCGCCGAAGAGGCTGCGGCATGCGAGCCGATCTATGAGGAGATGCCGGGCTGGAAAGAGTCGACGGTCGGGGCCAAGTCTCTGGACGCATTGCCGGCAAACGCGCGTGCCTACGTCAAGCGCATCGAAGAATTGGTCGGCGTGCCGATCGATATGGTTTCGACCGGCCCTGACCGCGAAGAAACCATCGTATTGCGCCATCCATTCAAATAACTCAATCGGGGGAGGGCGAAATGCCGGAATCGAACGATAAACATCTTTGGGTCTCTTGGGAAGAATATGATCGCGCCGTTCTTGAGCTGGCGCAACGCGTGCATGAATCGGGGTGGAAATTCGACCAGGTATTGTGTCTGGCGCGTGGAGGATTGCGCCCGGGAGATGTGTTTTCCCGTATCTTCGACGTTCCGCTGGCGATTCTTTCGACCAGCTCCTATCGCGAAGACACGGGAACTGTCCAGGGAGCGCTCGATATCGCGAAATACATCACGATGACGAAAGGTTCGCTGTCCGGGCGGGTTTTGCTGATCGACGACCTGGTTGACTCCGGGGTCACGCTCGAGAAAGTCCAATTGCATTTGCGTGAGCACTTCCCGGCTGTGACCGAGGTCAAGTCCGCCGTGATCTGGTGCAAGGCATGCTCTTCCGTTCGTCCCGATTTCTATGTCGATTATCTGCCGACCAATCCCTGGATTCATCAGCCGTTCGAGGAATACGACAGCTTGCGGCCGCATCAATTGGCAGCGTGGATGAAAAAAGGCGAGGCCAAGGAATAAGTCGTTTTTTGTGGGACTGCGCGCGGCGTCACTGACGCCGGCGTAGCTTGGGGCTCGCGACGCCGATAGGACGCTTGTGGGCAAGCGATGAAGCCCGGCGAGAAGAATCCGGGACGAAATTTATGGTCTAAGCGGGCGAAGAATATGCCAGAGCCGGCACGGATTAGTTGTGCTCGTTCGACTATTCTTTGGGAAATGAATTCCTGTTCTTGGAATCCTGAAGGAGCATCCTTGGAACGAATGCTTGAAAGGATGGTGCCCACGGAGGGACTCGAACCCCCACACCTCGCGGCACATGGACCTGAACCATGCGCGTCTACCAATTCCGCCACGTGGGCACTGCCTGATTTTGACTTTTCACAGCGCGTTGCTGTGAAAGAACGAAATTATAGCGCAAAGCATTTTATTGTCAACGCTTGTGCGATGGTTTTTATGCCTAGGTAAATTCAGGCATAGTCCATTACACTTGACGCTGATCTAACAAACAACGAACGAAGCAGCTTTTGAGCCAACATTCCTACAATATTCCCAGCCGCGAGGAGATTCTCGGCATTCTGCGCACAGCGTCCGCGCCTTTCGATGTCGAGCAACTTGCAGGCGCACTCAATGTCCAGCCGGCCGAAATGGAAGGTCTCACGCGCCGCCTGACTGCAATGGAGCGGGATGGCCAGATCAAGCCTGATCGTCGCGGCCGCTATCAACTGACTCACCATAGCAATTTCATCGAGGGCCGCGTGAGCGGCCATCGCGAGGGATACGGCTTCCTCATTCCCGATGACGCCGGCGACGATATCTTCCTTTCCGAGAAGGAAATGCAGAAAGTGCTGCACGGCGATCGCGTGCAAGTGCGTATCGTGGGCACCGACAAGCGCGGCCGGCCGGAGGGGGCGATCGTCGAGGTCGTCGAGCGCGCCAACACGCACGTCATCGGCCGCCTGCTCAATGAAAACGGCGTCTGGATCGTCGCGCCGGAAGACAAGCGCATCGGCCAGGATATCCTGCTGGCCGGCTCTCCCGGAAAGGCCAAGACGGGCCAGGTCGTCAGCGTCGAATTGATCGAGCAACCATCGCGCTATACCCAGCCGGTCGGCAAGATTGCCGAAGTGCTCGGCGATATCGATGACCCCGGCATGGAAATCGAAATCGCCGTTCGCAAGTACGGCGTGCCGCATGAATTTTCCGAGGCGGCCAAGAAGCTCGCGGCCAAGTTGCCGAGCGAGGTGCACGAGTCCGATCTGGAGGATCGTGTCGACCTGCGCGACGTTCCGCTCGTCACCATCGATGGCGAGGATGCGCGCGATTTCGACGATGCCGTCTACTGCGAACCGGTCAAGATCGGCCGCAGCAACGGGTTCCGCCTGATCGTCGCCATTGCCGACGTCAGCCATTACGTCAAGCCGAACGACGCGCTCGATGCCGACGCGCTCGAGCGCAGCACGTCGGTGTACTTCCCGCGCCGCGTCATCCCGATGCTGCCGGAGAAGCTGTCGAACGGCCTGTGCTCGCTGAATCCGGATGTCGATCGCATGGTGCTGGTCTGCGATGCCGTCATTACTGCGAAAGGCGAGGTCAAGGCATATCAGTTCTATCCTGCCGTCATGCATTCGGCGGCGCGCCTGACCTATACCGAGGTGGCGGCGATTCTCGCCAATACCAAGGGACCGGAAGCGGCCAAGCGCGCGACCTTGGTGCCGCATCTGTTGCATTTGAACGATGTGTTCCACGCGCTGCTGAAGGCGCGCCAGGTCCGTGGTGCGATCGATTTCGAGACGACCGAAACCTACATCGTCTGCAATGCGGCCGGCAAGATCGAGCAAATCCTGCCGCGCACACGCAACGACGCGCATCGCTTGATTGAGGAGTGCATGCTCGCGGCCAATGTTTGTGCCGCGGATCTGCTCAAGCGTTTCGATCACCCCGGCGTGTTTCGCGTACACGCGGGCCCGACCAAGGAAAAACTCAACCAGATCCGGACCTTCCTGAAGCAGGTGGGGCTGAATCTGGGCGGCGGCGATAGCCCGACCGCATCCGATTATGCCGAGCTGCTGCCGAAGATCAAGGCCCGTCCCGACGCGACTTTGCTGCAGACCATGCTCCTGCGCTCGATGCAGCAGGCGGTCTACAGTCCGGACAACATCGGCCATTTTGGTTTGTCGTATGAGGCTTATGTCCACTTCACGAGCCCGATCCGCCGTTATCCCGATCTTCTGACGCATCGCGCGATCAAGGCGATCCTGCAAGGCAAGCGCTACGACCCGCGCGGCATCGACACCAGCCAGCTCAACACGATGCTGTCGCCGGCCGCGCGCAAGGCTTACGCGAAGGACAAGGCCGAAGGCAAGAAGAAAAACGAAGCGGAATTGGCGATCTGGGAAGCCTTGGGACTCCATTGCTCTTCCAACGAGCGGCGCGCCGACGAGGCGTCGCGCGACGTCGAGGCATGGCTCAAGTGCTACTTCATTCGAGACAAGCTCGGCGAGGAATTCACCGGCACGATTTCCGGTGTCGCTCCGTTCGGCATTTTCGTGCAGCTCGACACGCTCTATATCGAAGGACTGGTCCACGTCACCGAACTCGGCGCCGATTACTTCCAGTACGACGAAATGCGTCACGAGTTGCGCGGCGAACGAACCGGCATTCGCTACCAGCTGACCGACCGCGTGACCGTGCAAGTCAGCCGCGTCGATCTGGATGCGCGCAAGATCGATCTGCGCCTGGTCAACGAACCCGATATCCAGGCGGTATTGAAGAATCAGGCGCGGCGCAACGTCTCCGACGCCGAGCGGACGCTGAATTCGAAGCCTGCGGGCAAGAAGACGGCCAAGGCGGCGAAGGCGGCTAAGCCGCCGAAGGCCAAGGTCCGCGTCAAATCGAACGGCTCCGGTGATGCCAAGTCGCGCGCGTCGAAAAAAGCCCGTGCGAAGTCGAGCAAAAGAAAACGATAACAATCCATGAAAAGCAAATTGATCTTCGGCTTCCACGCCGTGACCGCGCGTTTGCGCCATGAGGCATCGTCGGTCGAGGAAATCTACATCGACGCCGAGCGTCACGATCGGCGCATGCAGGATCTGATACGGGTCGCCAAGGACGCCAATGTCCGCGTCATTCATGCCGACGACCAGCGCCTGTCGAGCATGGTCGGCACACGCCGCCATCAGGGCGTGGTCTGCAAGGCGGGAGCGTTGTCGCTCGCGCGCAATCTCGATGAATTGCTCGATGCGATCGTGGGTCCGCCATTGCTGCTGATTCTCGACGGCGTCACCGACCCGCACAACCTGGGCGCTTGCTTGCGCGTGGCCGACGGCGCCGGCGCGCACGCCGTGATCGCTCCGAAGGACAGGGCGGTCGGACTCAACGCGACGGCGGAAAAGGTCGCCAGTGGAGCGGCGGAGACCGTTCCCTACATCACGGTCACCAATCTGGCGCGCACCATGCGCGAACTCAAGGAGCGCGACATCTGGCTGGTCGGCACCACCGACGATGCCGAGAAATCCCTCTATCAAGCGGATTTCTCCGGCGGCGTCGGGCTCGTCATGGGGTCGGAGGGCGAAGGCATGCGCCGTCTGACGCGCGAGAATTGCGATTTTCTCGTCAGCATTCCCATGCTCGGTTCTGTCGAAAGCCTGAACGTCTCCGTTGCCTCGGGGATTTGTCTTTACGAGGCGCGGCGGCAGAGAATCGCCAAAGCTTGATTCCGGTCGGGAGGGCGGGCGAGGTCGCGACGGTAAGCTGGTTTTTGCCTTGCCGGCCATCGGCGCCGGCCCGGCAAAAATTTCCTGAACGAGCTAACATTGCTTTCCACCTCCTTACGTTCCAGCCAGTCCGTATGTTCAGCCGCCTGCGAGAAGACATTGCCAGCATCATTGAAAGAGATCCCGCCGCCCGTTCGGCTTGGGAGGTGCTGACCTGTTATCCGGGATTGCATGCGATCGCGATGCACCGTTGGGCGCACTGGTTCTGGAAGCGCGGCTTCAAATGGCTCGGACGCTTCATTTCGCAATTCGCCCGTTGGTTCACCGGCATCGAGATCCATCCCGGCGCGACCATAGGACGGCGCGTCTTCATCGACCACGGCATGGGCGTGGTCATCGGAGAGACGGCGGAAGTCGGCGACGATTGCACGATCTATCAAGGCGTGACTTTGGGCGGAACGTCGTTGAGCAAAGGGGCGAAACGCCATCCGACGCTTGGCCGTGGCGCGATCATCGGCGCCGGCGCCAAGGTGCTCGGCAGTTTTTCCGTCGGCGAGGGCGCCAAGGTCGGATCGAACGCCGTCGTGGTCAAGGAAGTGCCGCCAGGCGCGACCGCCGTCGGCAATCCTGCGCATATCGTGCAGAAGGATACGCAAAGGATGCGCGAGGAGGCGGCGGCGCGCATGTTTGCCGCCTATGGCGTCACGCCGGGAGGCGATGACCCCTTGTCGTCCGCGTTGCACGGATTGATCGACAATGCGTCGGCGCAGGAGGCGCAGTTGCGCAAGATCCTGGAGGCGTTGCGCGCGGCGGGCATTTACTGCGAAACGATGCCCGAGATCGAGCGCTTCGATCCCGAACAACTCAGCAAGCTCGTGGAATAGGCGAACCAAAGATGGAGTCTCGAAACGTTGAAGCCGGCGGCGATGTGAACGCGGATCGAGGGCTGATTCTGGACCCGGTCGAGATTCGCGTGCTTGCCGTACTGGCCGAAAAAGAAGCGCTGACGCCCGACAATTATCCGCTGTCGCTGAATGCCTTGACCGGCGGCTGCAATCAATTGTCGAGCCGCGATCTGGTGATGAACTTGAGCGAGTACACGGTGCAGGAGGCGCTGCGCGGATTGATCCAGAAAAGGCTTGTCGCGGAAGTCAGCCAGGCCGGAGCGCGCGTCGCCAAATACGAGCATCGCTTGCGCGTTCGATTCCTTCTCGAGCAGGACAAGCTTGCGGTGCTGACCATGCTTATGCTGCGAGGGCCTCAGACCGCCGGCGAAATCCGTGCGCGCAGCGGGCGCATGCACGACTTCGGGACCGTCGCCGATGTCGAAGCCGGTCTGCAATTCCTGATCGACAAATTTCCGCCGCTTGCGGCGCGCTTGCCGCGCGCTCCGGGCACCAAGGAAGCCCGCTATATGCATCTGCTGGCGGGCGACGAGATTCCCGATGCCGCCGCGGTCGCCGCTTCCGAAGCCGCGCCGGCCGCATCGCGTGGAGATCGTCTGGCGCTACTGGAGGAAGAGGTCGCCAGGTTGCGCGACGAATATGCACGGCTGGCGCAGCAGTTCGAGGATTTCAGAAAGCAATTCGAGTAATTCTCCGTCCTGGCGGGGACGGAGGCATCAAGCGATTTCCTCTCCGTCCAGGCCATGGCGCGTAATGGCGCCGTCCCGGCCTAGCGCAATCCATCCCCCGCGCGGCGTCGCCGCATCGCAATCCCAATCCGGCAAGACATAGCGCAGGCGGCCGTCGCGAAGGATATGGCGCGCCGGTCTGTGGGTGTGTCCGTGAATGAGGATTTGCGCGCCGGTTCGGGCAAATAGCGCGTCGATCGCATCGGCGTTCACGTCCATGATCTCATACGACTTGCCGCGCTGCGCTTCCCGGCTGCCGCTGCGCATCTCGGCGATGATGGCCTTGCGCTTTTCCAACGGCATGGCGAGGAATCCCTGCTGCCATGCCGGCTGCCTGACCTGGGTGCGGAATGCCATGTATCCGGTGTCGTCGGTGCATTGCGCATCGCCATGGGCGAGTGCGATCCTCTTGCCGGCGAACGTCGCGACGTGCGGATCGGAAAGCAAGGTCAGTCCAGCGGATTCGGCAAACGCCGCGCCGACCAGGAAATCGCGGTTGCCGGCTATCCAATGGACGGCGACGCCCGCGGTGGTCAACTCGCGCAGCGCTTCAACGATTTTTCGGTTGAACGGCTCGGGAATGTCGTCGTCTCCGGCCCAATACTCGAACAGGTCGCCGAGCAGATAGAGTTCTTGCGCATGCGGGGCGCGATGCCGAAGAAAGCCCAAAAATGCCTCGGCGGTGCGAGGCATCGCTTCCTGCAGATGGATATCGGAAACGAAAAGGGCGAGCGTTTCGGTTTGCCCTTTTGATTCCGGCGCAGGCGACTTGCCGTGTTGCGTCATATCGAGAACCGGATCCCGGAAAGCGTCAAACGATTTCCGCTTTTTCGATCACGACGTCCTCGACGGGAACATCCGCGTGCATGCCGGCGCGCGTCGTTTTCACGCTGCGGATCTTGTCGATCACATCGGTGCCTTCCGTGACCTTGCCGAACACGCAGTAACCCCAGCCGTCCTGGCCCGGATAATCGAGGAAGCTGTTGTTCTTCACATTGATGAAAAACTGGGCGGTCGCCGAGTGCGGGGCGGAAGTGCGCGCCATCGCGATGGAGTAGGGCTCGTTCTTCAAGCCGTTCTTCGCTTCGTTCTCGATGGGTTCGCCCGTCGGCTTTTGCTTCATGCCGGGTTCGAAGCCGCCGCCCTGGATCATGAAGCCATCGATGACGCGGTGGAAAATCGTGCCGTCATAGTGGCCGGACTTCACGTAATTGAGAAAGTTTTCGACGGTTTTCGGCGCCTTTTCCGCGTCGAGGTCGAGCTTGATGTTGCCGTAGTTGGTGGTGAGAATGACTGCCATGGTATGAATTCCTGTCGAATGGAGGGTGAAGAGGAATGGCTTACTGGGGTTTGACGACGGCCGCCGATTCGATGACGACCGGCTTGAGCGGCACATTCTTGTGCATGCCGCTGTCGCCGGTTTCCACGGCCTTGATCTGGTCGACGATCTCGATGCCCTTGACTACCTTGCCGAATACGCAGTAACCCCAGCCGTCGCGCCCAGGATAATCGAGAAACGCGTTGTCGTTGACGTTGATGAAGAACTGCGACGTCGCGGAATGCGGGGCGCCGGTGCGTGCCATGGCGACAGTGTATCGTTCGTTCTTCAAGCCATTTTGCGCTTCGTTCTGGATCGGGGCCTTGGTCGGCTTTTGTTTCATGCCTTTGTCGAAGCCGCCACCTTGGATCATGAAACCGTCGATGACGCGATGAAAGATCGTGCCCTTGTAGTGTCCCGATTTGACGTACGAGAGAAAATTCTCGACCGTCTTGGGGGCCTTGTCAGGATACAGTTCCACAACGATTTCCCCCATGCTGGTCTTGATCGAGACTTGCGGCCCGGCGGGAGGCGCGGCATCGTCCGCGTACGCGGCGGTCATGCCGGTGAGCGAGAAGGCGGCAAGCAAGCCGAGGAGCAATCGGCGCGAATTCTGCATCGGTCAATTCCTGTAAATGCCGCGAGCGGAGCGGCGACACGAAACGATTTGACGGCACGCAATCCGAGGAACGGAATTTTCATCGATGCTATACTGCCGCCAAGTACGAAAGGCATCATTTTAGCAAAAGACCCTTCCCGAAAGGGCCATGACTACTGGCAACGACGCGGGGCGCCGCGAGATTCAGCATAGGCGGCCCGGAATTTTCAAGTTCCTTCCGGAACAGACTCATCCATGAATGCATTGAAGATCTACAACACGCTTGCGCGTGAAAAGCAGACCTTTTCGCCGCTCGAAGCGGGCAAGGTGCGCATGTACGTCTGCGGCATGACGATCTACGACTACTGCCACATCGGCCATGCGCGCATGATGATGGCGTTCGATGTTCTCTATCGTTGGCTGACGGCGTCCGGTTTCGACGTCACTTATGTGCGCAACATTACCGACATCGATGACAAGATCATCAAGCGCGCAGTCGAAAACGGCGAGTCGATTTCCCAGTTGACCGCCCGCTTCACGAAATTCATGCATGAAGACACGGAGGCGCTGGGCATCCTGCCGCCGACGCACGAGCCGCGCGCGACGCAATATGTTCCGCAGATGCTCGCCCTGATCGAGAAGCTCGAGCGGCATGGCCTCGCATACAAGGCTCCCGACGGCGATGTCAATTATTCGGTGCGCGATTTCCCGGATTACGGCAAGTTGTCCGGCAAGTCGCTCGATGATCTGCGTGCCGGCGAGCGTGTCGATGTCAATACGGGCAAGCGTGATCCGCTTGATTTCGTGCTGTGGAAAGCGGCGAAGGAGTCTGAGCCGGACGAAGTCAAATGGACTTCCAAGTGGGGCAGCGGCCGGCCCGGATGGCACATCGAGTGTTCCGCGATGTCCTGCGAGCTGCTCGGGGAGCGCTTCGACATCCACGGCGGCGGGCAAGACCTCCAGTTTCCCCACCATGAAAACGAGATCGCGCAATCGGAAGGCGCGTTCCGGCATCCCTTCGTCAATTATTGGATGCACAACGGTTTCGTACGGGTCGATAACGAAAAGATGTCGAAGTCGCTCGGCAACTTCTTTACGATTCGCGACGTGCTGAAGCAATACGATGCCGAAGTGGTTCGCTTCTTCATCATGCGTGCCCACTATCGCAGCCCGCTCAACTACTCGGACGCGCATCTGGAGGATGCGAAGGGGGCATTGACCCGTTTATATACCGCGTTGAAGGAAGCGCGTCCGGACGGCGAGCCGCTGGACTGGAAAGAGAGTCATGCCATGCGTTTCGCCGAGGCGATGAACGACGACCTCAACACGCCGCTGGCCATCGCCGCGCTCTTCGAGCTCGCGAACGAGGTCAACAAGACGCATTCGCCGGCATTGGCCCGCCAGCTTGCCCGGCTTGCCGGCATCCTCGGCCTGCTGCAGCGCTCTGCGCAGCAGTTCCTGCAAGCGTCACCGGCCGGTGGCGACGATCTGGCGGCCAAGATCGCGGCGCGAATCGAGGCACGGACTGCGGCTAAAAAAGCGAAGGATTTCGCCGAGGCCGACCGCATTCGCAACGAATTGCTGGAGATGGGCGTCATCCTCGAGGACAAGCCTGGCGGCGTAACCGAGTGGCGAAGGGCGTGATAGTCATGGGGGAAGCGATGTCGGCCGGCGCGGCGCTGAATGCGCCCTCCTATTGGGACGAAGCGAAGGCCGAGCTCATGAAGCGGGACCGCATCATGCGCAGGTTGATCCCGCAATTCGACGACATGCAGCTGGATGCGCGCAAGGAGCCGTTTACCACGCTGGCGCGCTCGATCGTCGGCCAGCAGATTTCCGTCAAGGCGGCGGAAGCGATCTGGTCGCGATTTCTCGAGCTCTGTCCCAAGTGCACGCCGGCGCAGGTGATCAAGGCCGGCCCGGCGCTGATCGAGTGCGGTTTGTCGAAGCGCAAGGCTGAATATATTCTCGATCTGGCCGATCATTTCAAATCCAGACGCCTTCATGTCGACAAGTGGTCCTCCATGGACGACGAGGCCGTGATCGCTGAGCTGATACAGATTCGCGGCATTGCGCGCTGGACAGCGGAGATGTTTTTGATATTTAATTTGCTCCGGCCGAACATTTTGCCCTTGGACGACCTGGGGTTGCTCAGGGGCATCAGTCTCAACTATTTTTCCGGCGAGCCGGTCTCTCGCAGCGACGCACGTGAAGTGGCTGCTAACTGGGAGCCGTGGCGTACCGTGGCGACATGGTATTTGTGGCGTAGCCTCGATCCGATGCCGGTACAATACTGAATTCAGACGCGTCCAACTAGGAGGTGCAATGAGCAAGACAACTTTTCTCGGTTTTGAACAGCCGATAGCGGAACTTGAGTCGAAAATCGAGGAACTGCGTTTTGTGCAAGACGACTCCGCCGTCGATATCTCCGAGGAGATCGACCGGCTTGCCAAGAAGAGTCAGCAACTGACCAAGGATATCTACGCCAAGCTCACGCCTTGGCAGATTTCACAGATTTCGCGTCATCCCCAGCGTCCCTATACGCTCGATTACGTCAACGAAATCTTCACCGATTTCCATGAATTGCACGGCGACCGCACCTTCGCGGACGACCAGTCGATCGTCGGGGGATTGGCGCGTTTCAACGGCCAGCCTTGCATGGTGATCGGCCACCAGAAAGGGCGCGATACCAAGGAACGCGCCATGCGCAATTTCGGCATGCCGAAGCCGGAAGGCTATCGCAAGGCGATGCGCTTGATGAAGCTCGCCGAGAAATTCGGCCTGCCCGTGTTTACCTTCATCGATACATCGGGAGCCTGGCCCGGCATCGACGCCGAAGAGCGCGGCCAGTCCGAAGCGATCGGGCACAATCTCTATGTCATGGCGGAACTCAAGGTGCCCTTGATCGCGACGATCATCGGCGAAGGCGGTTCCGGCGGCGCATTGGCGCTCGCGGTCGGCGACGTGGTGCTGATGCTGCAATACGCCACCTACTCGGTGATTTCCCCGGAAGGCTGCGCATCGATTCTCTGGAAGAGCGCCGAGCGTGCGGCGGATGCCGCCGAGTCGCTCGGATTGACCGCGCACCGGCTGAAGGCGATGAACCTGATCGACAAGATCGTCACCGAGCCGCTCGGCGGAGCGCATCGCGATCCGAAGCAGATGGCCTCCATGCTCAAGCGCGCCTTGGCCGACTCTCTGCGCCAGGTGCAAGGTCTGAAGGTCAAGGAATTGCTGGCGGCGCGCCACGAGAAACTGATGAGCTACGGCCGGTTCAAGGAAATCAATACGCCGGAATGATGTGCACCTGACTCTGGCTGAACAATTCGAACGCGCGCTGGGAGCGATCCTGGCGCGCGTTCGCGTTTCCGGGCATGCGTTCGAGCCATCGTGGAAGATTGCCGTCGCCTACAGCGGCGGACTCGATTCTTCGGTCCTCCTGTACTTGATGCGCGATTATCTCGCCGGCGCCGACGGGCGGTTGTTCGCGTTTCACATTCATCACGGTATCAGCCCCAATGCGAGCGCATGGCTTGCGCATTGCGCGCAGGAAGCCGCGCGGTTTGGGGTGTCGTTCGATGCGCGCCGCGTGGAGTTGCGCAATCGCGGGAAGGTCGGCGTCGAAGAGGCGGCGCGTTTGTCCCGTTATGCAGCGCTCGGAGAGCTATGTCGCGCGCACGATGTGCCGTTGCTGCTGACGGCGCATCATCAGGACGATCAGGCCGAGACCGTATTGCTGCAGCTGCTGCGCGGCTCGGGCGTCGCCGGGCTGTCCGGAATGGACGTCGTCAATACGGCGCCCGGCCTGCTGGGCGATGCCGAACTTCTGATCGGCCGCCCGCTGCTGTCGGCCTCCCGTCTTGAGCTCGAGCAATTTGCCTCGGCACGGCAAATCGGATATGTCGACGATGAATCGAATGCCGATACGCGCTTCGCGCGCAACGCCTTGCGTCATCACGTGATGCCCGCGCTCAAACAGTACTTTCCCGGTTTCCAGGAACGCCTTGCGCGTTCGGCGCAGCATGCGCAGTCCGCCCAGGCCATGTTGAACGAGCTGGCCGCGCGCGATTTCGAGCAATGTGCCGACGGCGAAGGTCTCGATCTCGGCCGATTGCGGACGTTGTCGAGGGAACGCATCGATAACCTGCTGCGCTATTGGTTCCATCGGCACGGTCTGCGCATGCCTTCCACCGCTTGGCTCGAGGAGCTGCGTGCGCAATTGCAGCACACCGAAAGCGATACGCAAATGTGCGTCACGCATCCCGACGGCCGTGTGCGCCGTTTTCGCGACCGGCTCATGTTGCTGCCGAATCCCGCTGCCGACACCTCGTGCGTCGCATCGGAACCGTTCGTTTGGAACGGCGAATCGTCGCTGCATTTCGCCGCGTTCGCTGGCAGCCTGCATTTCGAAGAGGCGCAAGAAGGGGTGAGCATGCAATGGTTGCGGCGCCAGTCTTTGTCCATCCGGCGCCGGCAGGGTGGGGAACGGGTGAAGCTGGCGCCGGATCGCCCATCCCGCAGCTTGAAGCAGCATTACCAATCCCTCGACATTCCCGTGTGGGAGCGGGAGCGCCTGCCGTTGATCTTCGCGGGCGAAAATCTCTTGTTCGCAGCCGGTATCGGCATGGATTGCCGGCCGGAGAGCGACGATGCAACTCCGAAGATTCGCTTGCGCTGGTGTGCGGATATCGGCTGATCTTCGTTCCCCAAGTAATGAAAGCAAATTTTCATCGCTGCAAGGACTGATTTTCAGGATGAAACACTTGTAATTTTGCGTTGCACCATGTAAAGTTAAAAGTTGATTTTCCGCAGTATCTTACTTTCCAGGCCCACTTCCCAATCCCTATGGCTTTAATCGTCCACAAGTACGGTGGCACCTCGATGGGTTCGATCGAGCGCATCAAGAATGTCGCCAAGCGCGTCGCCAAATGGCATGACGCGGGTTACCAGATTGTCGTCGTGCCGTCCGCGATGTCCGGCGAAACCAATCGCCTGATCGCATTGGCAAAGGAAATCATGTCCCAGCCCGATCCGCGCGAGCTCGACATGTTGGCCTCGACCGGCGAACAGGTGTCGGTTGCGCTGCTGTCGATGGCATTGCACGCGCTCGGCAAGGATGCGGTGTCTTACGCCGGCTGGCAGGTGCCGATCATCACCGACTCGGCGTTCACGAAGGCGCGCATTCAATCGATCGACGACGCGAAAGTGCGGCGCGACCTGGAAGAGGGCAAGATCGTCATCATCACTGGCTTCCAGGGTGTCGACAGCGACGGCAACATCTCGACGCTCGGCCGGGGCGGTTCCGATACCTCCGCCGTCGCGGTGGCCGCCGCGCTCAAGGCGCAGGAATGCCTGATCTACACCGATGTGGATGGCGTGTACACCACCGACCCACGCGTCGTTTCGGAGGCGCGCCGCCTGAAGACAGTGACCTTCGAAGAGATGCTGGAGATGGCGTCGCTCGGCTCGAAAGTCCTGCAGATCCGCTCCGTGGAGTTCGCCGGCAATTACAAGATGCCGACCCGCGTGCTTTCGTCGCTGACCGACCCCTTGATGCCGCTGGAAGAGGAAGCCAATTCCGGCACCCTGATTTCGTTTGAGGAAGACACACACATGGAACAAGCCGCTATCACCGGTATCGCCTTCAACCGCGACGAAGCGAAAATCACCGTGCTTGGAGTGCCCGACAAACCGGGCATTGCGTACCAGATCCTCGGTCCGGTCGCCGATGCCAACATCGAGGTCGATATGATCATCCAGAACCAGTCGGTCGAAGGCAAGACCGACTTCACCTTCACCGTGGCGCGCGGCGAGTACGCGAAGGCAATGGATGTGCTGACCAGCAGCGTCAAGGAGCATATCGGCGCGACCAGCATCGTCGGCGATTCGAAGGTTTCCAAGGTGTCGGTCGTCGGCGTCGGCATGCGCAGCCACGTCGGCATCGCCTCGCAGATGTTCCGCACACTGTCGGAAGAGGGGATCAATATCCAAATGATCTCGACCTCCGAAATCAAGATCTCGGTCTTGATCGATGAAAAGTACATGGAACTGGCGGTGCGCGCGCTGCACAAGGCTTTCGACCTCGAAAAAGCTTGATTGAATTCGGCCAATTCTCACAGTTTGATTGACCAAGTCCGCGCAAGCAGCTATCATGCGTGGCTTTACTGCAGCGGATATTGCAATTTCGCTACAGTTGGGAGACGTGGCCGAGAGGTCGAAGGCACTTCCCTGCTAAGGAAGCATACGGGCTTAAACCTGTATCGAGGGTTCGAATCCCTCCGTCTCCGCCAGTTAATGGTTTCAGGTAGTTTCAAGAAATCTCAAAGACCCGCGTAAATCCCAGTGATTACGCGGGTTTTTTGTTTCATAAGGTTCCGGGAGGTATCTTTACATCCCGGAAATTTGGGGGTACTTTTGGGGGTGCTTTTCGACATCTTCCGAAAAGGTACCCCCAAATGCCTCTCACCGATGCCGCGTGCAAGAACGCGAAACCCAAGGAAAAGCCCTACAAGCTGGCCGATGGCGGCGGTTTGCACCTTCTGGTGAAACCCAATGGCGGGCGCTACTGGCGCATGAAGTACCGCCACGGCGGCAAGGAAAAATTGCTCGCGTTCGGTGTCTACCCGGCCGTGTCGCTGTCCGACGCGCGCAGGCAGCGCGACGAGGCGCGCGAGCGCATTGCGAGCGGCGATGACCCTGCCGTGGTGAAGCGCAAGGCCAAGCAGCTCGATGCGCTCAACAAGGAAAACACGTTCGAAGCCATTGCCCGCGAATGGCATGCGAACAAGAAGGCGACGTTGACACCGGACTACGCCGCCAACATCCTCGCGCGTCTGGAAGCGGATATTTTCCCGGCGCTCGGTGCCCGCCCGATTGCCGATATCGAAGCCCTCGACGTGCTCGACGCTCTGCGCCAGATCGAGAAGCGCGGGGCGCTCGAAATCGCCAGGCGCAATGCGCAAGTGTGCGGCCAGGTCTTCCGCTACGCGATCGCCACCGGCCGCGCCAAATACAACCCCGTGCCGGATCTGAAAGACGCACTTAAGCCGGTGCAGCACGGCCACTACGCGGCGATCGACGCGAAGGAATTGCCCGACTTTCTGCGCGCGCTCGATCGCAATGATGCCCGGCTCTATGCACTCACGCGCTTGGCAATCCGTATACTCATGTTGACCTTCGTCCGTACCGGCGAGCTGATCGGCGCGAGATGGAGCGAATTCGACCTGGAGCATGCGCTGTGGATCATTCCGGCCGAACGCATGAAGATGCGCAAGGATCACATGGTGCCGCTCGCAAGGCAGACCGTTGCTCTACTGGGTGAACTGCAGTCCATCAGTGGTGAACGCGAGCTGCTTTTTCCAAATCAGGCACGGCCGGCGTATCCCATGAGCAATAACACGATTCTCAAGGCATTGGAGCGCCTGGGCTACAAGGGCAAGATGACCGGCCATGGCTTCCGGGCGCTCGCCATGTCGACCATCAAGGAAAAGCTCGGGTACCGGCATGAAGTGGTCGATCGCCAGTTGGCGCATGCGCACCGGAACAAGGTTGATGCGGCCTACGATCGCGCCAAGTTCCTGGACGAACGCATCGCCATGATGCAGCACTGGGCCGATTATCTGGATGGGATCGCTGCAGGCAAGGTCATTGCCGGGAATTTCAAGCGCGCATAACGGCGTCGGGGCATCGCCAGCGAACAAAATCACTTGGGGACAAGGGGACAGGCGGAGAGAGTGTCCTAAGTGGCTGATTCAGCTAGCTTTTTTTGTCCCCGAAAATATATAAATTTATGGGTACAAGCCGGGGACAAATCGGGGACGTGGAAAACGGCCACGTGTATATGCGATCTGGCGAGGCGAAGTCCTTGGAAACCCGCATCAGCATTTTGTGTTTGCGGGTTTCGCGCTGCTCGTGTGCAGACGTATGCAGATCATTTTTTGTAGGCGTGCCGAACGGCTCCGCACCTTGGGGAACGATGCGCGAGGAGGTTCTCGCGCGCCGCGTCTCGCCGCCCGAAGGCCTGTGGGTAATTTTCGCCTGTTGAGGAACGGTGGAAAGCTCAAACAACTTTAGATATCGTGATGAGCCATGGCAAAAATTGGACGAAATGACCCGTGCCCATGCGGAAGTAGAAAAAAGTTTAAGCACTGCCATGGTGCGCCCAAAAATAGTGGCGATTTAAATGATGCCTATGTACGCCTCTCGCTCCAAAAACACATGGCGCAAGAGGTGCAGCGGCAGCGCCAGCAGGGAAACGGGAAGCCAATCATTTCAGTCGAGTTTTCGGGTATGCGTTTTGTGGCTGTCCGCAACCGACTGATCTATGGAAAATGGGCGACGTTTCACGACTTTCTTTTCGAATATATAAAACTGACCATGGGGGAAGCGTGGTGGAAGGGAGAACTGGCCAAGCCCTTGGAAGAACAGCATCCAATTCTTCAGTGGGGATATCTTTTACATCTCTTGCAGAAGAAAAATGCATTTGAAGTTGGTAAGGTGCAGCATTCGGCAGCGACCGGGGCGGCAGCAGCCTACTTGAGCCTCGCATATGATCTTTACTGCATGGATCACAATGCCGAGTTGCAGGAAAAGCTCGTTAATCGTATTAAGCATACGGACCAATTTTATGGGGCGAAATACGAGGCCCACATTGCAGGAGCATTGATTCGAGCGGGATTTACCATTGAATTTGAAGATGAGGCGGACCGGCAGTCGACGCACTGCGAATTTACCGCTACCTACGTGAAGACGGGTGCTAAGTTTTCCGTTGAAGTAAAGCAGCAGGCCTCACAACAGCGTTTCCGCGTTGGTCGACAGTTTATTGGAGCATTGGCAAAAGCCGCCAAACATCAACGCATCGTGTTTGTTGACCTAAACCGCCGAGATAGCCCAACGGACGAGGAAATCCCTAACTTTCTGCTGCATGCACGAAAGGTCTTACGGCGCTTTGAAGGAGGCGCTCATAATGGGCAGTCTTTGCCATCAGCCTATTTGGTAATAACGAATTTTCCTTGGCATCACCATCTTGAAGACCAAGATTTCAGATGCAGTGTGCTGGCGGAAGGCTTTCAAATTCCGGACTTTAAAGGTGACACGCGGTTTAACACGCTTAGAGAAGCCATTATTTCGCGTGAAAAACATACAGAGATGTTCGCGCTCATGGACTCTTTGCGTGACCATCATGAGGTCCCTGCCACTTTCGATGGAGCAAATCCAGAGTTGGCTTTCAATCAATCAGTTTCTCCCTTGATCGTAGGACAGCGATACCAGGTTCGTGACGAGACCGGGCATCCGTGTGTCGGCACTCTAATTTCTGCTCAGGTGATGGAGTCAGAGTCGCGAGCGGCATGTGTGATGAAATGTGATGATGGCCAGCAGAGAATCGTAATGTGGCCCCTGTCAGAAACGGAAATGAAGGCTTGGCGTTTACACCCTGACACGTTTTTTGGAGTGGTCACGGATCGGCACACAACTGTATCTGACCCCTTGGGTTTGTACGATTTCTTTCTGAAAGGTTGTGCCGGCGCTTCGATAGAACAGCTGTTAGCAGCCATGGCGGGAGCACCGGACTTCGAGCAGTTGAGGCAGCTCTCTCGCGACGAGTTGGCAAGTATTCATGCCGAGCGGATGGTTTATGGGGCTATGCGACAGAATCCCGAAATGTTTGCCGACACCCCCTGAAGCAATCGAGTCGGGACGATTTGTAATTCCGAAAAGCCGCTTGTAAGCACCTGGGCATCTCACATTGACGCGGGATACATGCGAGGTTACGCAGCCGGGCTCCAGCGGTGCGGCAAGAGTTCGTCGATGCGGTTGTTCGGCCAGGAC
>Ga0196972_1000062_pt1 | contig 92685 bp, 87 predicted proteins | sample S1v_2013CmetaG_FD_148618 | JGI IMG/M metagenome (GOLD analysis project Ga0196972, IMG submission 148618) | Soil microbial communities from Anza Borrego desert, Southern California, United States - S1+v_20-13C | ecosystem: Environmental > Terrestrial > Soil > Desert | place: USA: California...
TTGAACACCGAGCTCAGCACCGAGAGCCCCAGGCCCAGCCCGATCTGCTCCAGGCCCTGCGGATGCAGCAGCCGGTTCACCGCGGCCCAGATGATGGCCGCCGCCGCCACCATGATGGCCAGGCCCTCGAACGCCGAGGAGAAGTACTCGGCCTTGTGGTGGCCGTAGGGATGGTCGGCATCGGCCGGCTGCGCCGCGACATGCACCATCAGCAGCCCGAAGGCCGCGCTGGCCAGGTTGACCAGCGATTCCATCGCATCCGACAGCAGGCCCACCGAGCCGGTCAGCCACCAGGCCAGCGTCTTCAGGGCGATGGTCAGCACGGCGACCCCGATCGAGATCCGCAGCCAGGCGCTGGGCGGCACGATGCTGGCGCGGTCGGCGAGGGTCATGCCGTCATTGTCGGGCACCGCCCGATGCAGAATCGGCGGGCATGGAACACCCGCACCGTTCCTGCACCGGCGAGCGGCGCCGCCTGGCCCACCTGGCGATGGCGATCGCCGCGTCACTAGCCCTCGGCACGGCCCTGGCGCAGGTGCCGCCCACGGCGGACGAGCTGAAGCGCCAGGGTGGCCTGCACCTGGCGGCCCACCGGGGCGACGTGAAGAAGATCCTGGCCCTGACGGCCGCCGGGGCCGCCCTCAACGCCACCGACCCCCATGGCCGCACGCCGCTGCACGTGGCGACCTTCGCCCGGCGGCGCGATTCGATCCAGGCGCTGGCCCAGGCCGGCGCCGACCTGGGCCGGCTGGAGAACGACCGCTACGACGCGGTCACCATCGCGGCCGTGGCCAATGACGAGGAGACTCTGGCCTTGCTGCTGTCCCTGGGCGCCAGCGCCAGGCAGGTCACCAGCCGCTACGACGGCACGGCCCTGATCGCGGCGGCGCACCTCGGGAACGCCGGCGTGGTGCGCCAGCTGATCCGGGCCGGCGCGCCACTGGACCATGTCAACAACCTGCACTGGACGGCGGTGATCGAGGCCATCGTGCTGGGCGACGGCAGCCCCCGCTACCAGGCCACGCTGCAGGCGCTGATCGACGCCGGTGCGAACCTGCAGTTCGCCGACCGCGAGGGCCGCACGCCGCTGCAGCTGGCGCGCTCGCGCGGCTACACGGCCATGGCGGCGATGCTGGAGCAGGCGGGCGCCCGCTGAAGGCTCAGGCGCCCAGCGTCACCCGCGCGAACTTGCGCTTGCCCACCTGCACGACGTAGGTGCCGGCGGCCAGCTTCAGGCCCTTGTCGGCCACCACCGCCGAATCCACCCGCACGCCGCCGCCGTCGACCAGGCGATTGGCCTCGCTGGTCGAGGGCGCCAGGCCGGCCTGCTTGAGCAGCGCGCCGATCTGCAGCGGCGCGCCGGACAGCGCCACCTCCGGGATCTCGTCCGGGATGCCGCCCTTGCTGCGGTTGACGAAGTCCTGCTCGGCGGCGTCCGCGGCCGCGGCGTCATGGAAGCGGGCCGCGATCTCCTTGGCCAGCATCACCTTGGCGTCGCGCGGGTTGCGTCCGCCGGCCACTTCGGCCTTGAGGCGCTCGATGGCGGCTTCGCTCTGGAAGCTCAGCAGGGTGTACCAGCGCCACATCAGCTCGTCGGAGATCGACATCACCTTGGCGAACATGGTGTTGGCGTCCTCGGTGATGCCGATGTAGTTGTTCTTGCTCTTGCTCATCTTCTCGACGCCGTCGAGGCCTTCGAGCAGGGGCATGGTCAGGATGCACTGCGGCTCCTGCCCGTATTCCTGCTGCAGGTGGCGCCCCATCAGCAGGTTGAATTTCTGGTCCGTGCCGCCGAGCTCCAGGTCGCTCTTGAGCGCGACCGAGTCGTAGCCCTGCATGAGCGGGTAGAGGAACTCGTGGATCGAGATCGAGGTGCCAGCCTTGAAGCGCTCGTGGAAGTCGTTGCGCTCCATCATGCGCGCCACCGTGTACTTGGCGGCCAGCTGGATCATGCCGCGCGCGCCCAGCGGGTCGCTCCACTCGCTGTTGTAGCGAAGCTCGGTCTTCGCCGGATCGAGGATGCGGTAGGCCTGCGCGCGGTAGGTCTCGGCATTGGTCTCGATCTGCTCGCGCGTCAGCGGCGGCCGGGTGGTGTTGCGCCCGGAGGGGTCGCCGATCATCGAGGTGAAGTCGCCGATCAGGAAGATGACCGTGTGGCCCAGGTCCTGCAGCTGGCGCATCTTGTTCAGCACCACGGTGTGGCCGACGTGGATGTCCGGTGCGGTCGGGTCAAGGCCCAACTTGATACGAAGTGGTACGCCGGTCGCTTCCGAGCGCGCCAGTTTCTGCAGCCATTCTTCACGCGGAATCAGCTCCTCGCAGCCCCGCAGCGACACCGCCATGGCTTCCTGCACGCGATCGGTGACCGGGAAAGGTTTGGTAACAAGCGCTTGATTCATCACGGTTTTTTACTGATCGGACGGGATGTCACCGTCGCTATACTGGCGCCCGGAAGAGGCGGGGTGATTCTAAAGAGGTGCCCGTTTCGGGGCATTCCGCCTGCCCGCGGCCCGAGGGCACACTGCCGGCACCAACGCCGGCAGGTACACGAACAAGGATCCGAGGATTGAAACGAAACCGCTGGATCAGCGCTGCTGAAGATGCCCTGTCGGCGGCGGCTCGGCGCCTGGAGCACCATCCGCGCAAGCTGACGGCGCTGCTGGCGGCCATCCTGCTCGGTGGCGGGGGCGGCGCCTTCGCGGTCGCCTCCTTCGGTCCCGATCCCGCAGCCCTGCCGGTGCGCGAGGTGCTGGAGGCCGTGGAGCCCCAGGGCCTGAGCGAACAGGCCGAGGCGCTGGACGCCCACGTCTTCAATCTCTATCGCAGCGACCTGGTGCGGGCCTCCGACACGGTGGAATCGCTGCTGGGCCGGCTGGGCATCAGCGACCCGGACGCCGCGGCCTACCTGCGCCGGGACAGCACCGTGCGCACCCAGATGCTGGGCCGGCCGGGCCGCACCGTGCGCGCCGAAGCCACCCCGACCCACAGCCTGGCCCGCCTGACGGCGCGCTGGGTGTCCGACGACTCCGGCAACTTCCGCCGCCTGGTGGTCGAGCGCAACGCCGACGGCCACTTCACCAGCCGGGTGGAATCGGCGCCGCTGTCGGCGTCCGTGCGCCTGGGCAGCGGCACCATCCGCAGCTCGCTCTACGCCGCGGTCGACGAATCGCGCATCCCGGATGAAGTGGCCATGCAGGTGGCCGACATCTTCTCGGCCGAGATCGACTTCCACCGCGGCCTGCGCAAGGGCGACCGCTTCAGCGTGGTCTACGAGGCGCTGGAGGCCGACGGCGAGCCGCTGCGCACCGGGCGCGTGCTGTCGGTCGAATTCGTCAACGCCGGCAAGACCTACCACGCGATGTGGTTCCAGGAGCAGGGCACCAAGGGCGGCTACTACACGCTGGACGGCAAGAGCCTCACCAGCGCCTACCTGGCTTCGCCGATGGAGTTCTCGCGCGTGACCAGCGGCTTCGCCATGCGCTTCCACCCGATCCTGCGCACCATGCGCGCCCACCTGGGCGTCGACTACGGCGCGCCCACCGGCACCCCGGTGCGCACGGTGGGCGACGGCCAGGTCGAGTTCGCCGGCTGGCAGAACGGCTTCGGCAACGTGGTGATCATCAAGCACAACGCCAGCGACCAGACGGTGTACGCGCACCTCAGCCGCATCTACGTCAAGCCGCACCAGAGCGTCGAACAGGGCCAGCGCATCGGCGCCGTCGGCTCCACTGGCTGGGCGACCGGGCCGCACCTGCATTTCGAGTTCCGCAAGAACGGCGCGCAGCAGAACCCGATCCAGGTCGCGAAGCGCAGCCAGGCCTACACGCTCAGCGCGGCGGCCCGGCCTGCCTTCGACAAGCTGGCGCGCTCCATGCGCACGCAACTCGCCGCGGCCTCGCTCGCCACGGTCGCCACCGCGGAGTAAGCGCCGCGCCCGCGGCGGCCCCGCCGCATGCCCGAGCTCTACATCGGCCTGATGTCCGGCACCTCGCTCGACGGGGTCGATGGCGTGCTGGCCGACTTCGCCGGCAGCCTGCAGGTGCGCGCGCATGCCAGTGCCCCCTTCGATCCAGCCCTGAAGGCCGAGCTGCTGGCCCTCAACCGCAGCGGCCCGGACGAGATCCACCGCAGCCAGCTGGCGGCCAACGCGCTGATGCGCGTCTACGCGCAGGTCGTGCGCGAGCTGCTGGCGCGCACCGGTGTCCCGGCCGCCGACGTGCGGGCCATCGGCGCCCATGGCCAGACGGTGCGGCACCGCCCGCAGGCCTTCGACGGCACCGGCTACACGGTCCAACTGGCGCAGCCGGCCCTGCTGGCGGAACTCACCGGGATCACCGTCGTGGCCGACTTCCGCAGCCGCGACGTCGCGGCCGGCGGCCAGGGCGCGCCGCTGGCTCCGTTCTTCCACCGGGCGCTGTTCGCGCGCGAGGGCGAGGCAGTGGGCGTGCTCAACATCGGCGGCATCTCCAACCTCACGGTGCTGCGCCCGGACGGCACGCAGCTCGGCTTCGACTGCGGACCGGGCAACGCGCTGATGGACGCCTGGTGCCAGCGCCACCTGGGCCAGCCCTATGACGCCGAGGGTGCCTGGGCCGCCGGCGCGCCGTTCGATCCGGCGCTGCTGCAGGCGCTGCTCTCCGAGCCCTTCTTCGCCGCGCCGCCGCCCAAGAGCACCGGCCGCGACCTGTTCGACGAAGGCTGGCTGCAGCAGCACCTTTCGCCGTTCCCGGCGCTCACCGCGCAGCAGGTGCAGGCCACCCTGGCCGAACTGACGGCAACCGCCTGCGCCGGCGAGGTGCAGCGGCACGCGCCCGGCCTGCCCCGCCTGTATGCCTGCGGCGGCGGCGCGCTCAACGAGCACCTGATGCGCCGGCTGCAGGCCCTGCTGCCCGCCACCCGGGTGCTGTCCAGCGCCGAGGCCGGGCTGCCGCCGCTGCAGGTGGAGGCGGCCGCCTTCGCCTGGCTGGCCCGCAAGGCCGTGCGGCAGGAAGCGCTGGAGCTCCAAAGCACCACGGGCGCCCTGGGCGCCCGTGTGCTGGGAGGCATCTGGCCGGCCTGAGGCCGGCGCCAACGCTCAGGTGGAGAAGCTGGAGCCGCAGCCGCAGGTGCTGTTGGCGTTCGGGTTCTTGATCACGAACTGGGCGCCCTGCAGGTCTTCCTTGTAGTCGATCTCGGCGCCGACCAGGTACTGGTAGCTCATCGCGTCGATCAGCAGCGAGACGCCGTTCTTGTTCATCACGGTGTCGTCGTCGTTGGCGACTTCATCGAAGGTGAAGCCGTACTGGAAGCCCGAGCAGCCGCCGCCCTGCACGAAGACGCGCAGCTTGAGGTCCGGGTTGCCTTCCTCGGCGATGAGGTCGGCCACCTTGGCCGCTGCGCTGTCCGTGAAGATCAGCGGGGCGGGCATGTCGGTCGCGGTTTCGGCTGCAGCGCTCATGGGATGGTTCCGTAGGGTCGGGTGAAATGCTACGACAGATCGCCCTTCGGCGCCCGTCTAGTGGTTGTTTGCCGCCAGCTTGAGCAAGGGCTTTTCCTCGCCCACCAGAAGCGGCTTCAACTGCCCTGAGATGACGGCGCCCTGGTGCATCTCAAGGGCCCGGTAGGACACGTCGCCCTCGATGTGGGCCTTGGGCTGCAGTTCCAGCAGTTCGCGGGCATGGATGGGGCCGCGGACGGTGCCGTTGACGATGACGTGGTCGGCGTGGATCTCGCCCTGCACCACGGCCGCCTCGGAAATGACCAGCATGCTGGGCTCTTCGGCCAGCGCGCGGATGTCGCCGACCACCTCGCCGTCGACCCGCAGGCCTTCGGTGAACTTGAGGTTGCCTTCGACCCGGGTGCCATGGGCGATCAGGCTCTTGATCGGGGGCTGGGCTTTCTTGCCGAACATCCGTGAACTCCTCGACGGTCGTGCTTGCGTGCTTCAAGCCCCCAGCCGGATGCTCTGCACCGCCCGGGTGGCCGATCCTTCCACCACTTTGGCGGAAACGTTTTGTACCACGGCCTGCTCAGGCAGGTCGATCATTCCTTCCAGGCGGCGGTACTGCCGGAACCGGAGGTCCTGGGCGCCGCCGGGCAGGTCCATGGCCCAGGGCTTGCCGTCGAGCGTGCCGGCCACGGTGAGCTGGAGCTGGCCATGGAATTCCGGCGCATTGCGGGTCGGCTGGATCACCAGCACCTGCCATTTGAGCTGGGCGCCGGCCAGAACCTCGGCCTGCAGGGCCCGGATCGCCAACGCGTTGCCGCGGGCCGGCATCAACTTCTCGAAGAATCCCAGGTCGTCGCGCAGCGAGCGGTTCTCGGCCTCGAGCTGGCGCACCTGGGCGGCCAGCCGTTCCTGCGCGGCGCGCTCGGCAATGATGAGGCTGTCGGAGGTATTGCGGACCGACTGCGCCTGGTCGCGTTCCTGGCGCAGGCGGTCGACCTCGGCGCGCAGCTGCGACAGTTCTTCCTTGGCGTTGCCGTCCAGTCCGGCCAGGTCCTTGCCGAGCTCGAAGGCCCACAGGGCGATGGCCGCGCAGAAACCGAGCACCACGGCAGCCACCACCCAGCGCAGCGGCCAGGGCATGGCACTGCGCACCGCGACACGAGGAGCGCTGATGGTGAGCCGGCGGCGAAGCAGTTTCCAACGCATGAGCTAGGCGCGAAGAATGCCCGAAAACGACAAAGCCGCACAAGAAACACTTGTGCGGCTTTGTAACCCGACGGCAGCAGCAGCTGCCGTGGAGGCGATCAGCGCTTGCTGAACTGCTTGCGGCGGCGGGCGGAGTGCAGGCCCACCTTCTTGCGCTCGACCTCGCGGGCGTCGCGGGTGACGTAGCCGGCAGCCGACAGTTGCGGCTTGAGGGCCGCGTCGTAGTCGATCAGCGCGCGGGTGATGCCGTGGCGCACGGCGCCGGCCTGGCCGGACTCACCGCCGCCGTGCACGTTGACCTGCACGTCGAAGGCCTCGACGTTGCCGGTCAGCACCAGCGGCTGCTTGGCGATCATGATCGAGGTCTGGCGGCCGAAGAACTGCTCGATGTCCTTGCCGTTGACCGTGATCTTGCCGCTGCCCTTCTTGAGGAAGACACGGGCCACGCTGCTCTTGCGGCGGCCGGTGCCGTTGTTCCATTCACCAATCATCGTGGGCTCCTCAGATTTCCAGCGGCTTGGGTTGCTGGGCGCTGTGCGGATGCTCGGCGCCGCCGTACACCTTGAGCTTCTTGATCATGGCGTAGCCGAGCGGGCCCTTGGGCAGCATGCCCTTGACGGCCTTCTCCAGCGCGCGGCCGGGGTGCTTGGCCTGCATGTCGCGGAAGTTGGTGGCGTAGATGCCGCCGGGGTAGCCCGAGTGGCGGTAGTACATCTTGTCCAGTTCCTTCGCGCCGGTGACGCGGAGCTTGCTGGCGTTGATGACGACGATGTAGTCGCCCGTGTCGACGTGAGGCGTGTAGATGGCCTTGTGCTTGCCGCGCAAACGGGCTGCTGCTTCGCTGGCAACACGCCCGAGCACCTTGTCGGTGGCGTCAATCACAAACCACTCGTGCACCACGTCAGCGGGTTTGGCGCTGAACGTTTTCATGTGAGCTTTCGAGAAAGTGGTCTGGTGGGCCCTTTTCCACGGTCGGTGTTCCTCTGCCGGGAACCTCTTAGGTGGGTGCCGACGGCCCGGTGGGCCCTCGTTTCCGCCGCGGGGCCGCTATGGCGCTGCGGAAAAGCCAGAGATTCTATGCCAAATCAAGCACTTACGACAAGGCCGACGGTCGCCGGCAGGTAGGATGCCGGGATGTTCAGCTACCGCCACGCCTTCCACGCCGGCAACCATGCCGACGTGTTCAAGCACCTGGTGCTGGTCGCCATGCTGCGCCACCTGCTGGCCAAGGACACGCCGCTGTGGGTGATCGACACGCACGCCGGCGCCGGGCTGTACCGGCTGGACGGCGACTACGCCGGCACCTCCGGCGAGGCCCAGGACGGCATCGTGAAGCTGGCCGGCGCAGTGGGCGCCCACGACACGCTCGACGGCCAGGCGCTGGCACCCGCCCTGGCCGACTACCTGGACCTGGTGCGTGGCTTCAACCGCCCGGGCGACTGGCGGATCTACCCCGGCTCGCCCTTCATCGTCCAGAAGCTGCTGCGCACCGAGGTGCGCGACAAGCTCAAGCTGCACGAACTGCACCCCAGCGACAGCAAGGCGCTGGCCGGCAACGTGGCCCAGCTCAATGCCGGCCGGCAGGTGAGCGTGGCGCGCGAGGACGGCTTCGAGGCGCTCAAGGCCCTGCTGCCGCCGCCCTCGCGCCGGGCGCTGGTGCTGGTCGATCCCAGCTATGAAATCAAGAGCGACTACGCCAAGGTGCCGGCCGCGCTGCGCGACAGCCTGCAGCGCTTCGCCACCGGCGCCTACGCCGCCTGGTACCCGGTGATCCCGCGCCCGGAGGCGCACGAGCTGCCACGCAAGCTGCGCACGCTGGCCGGCCAGGTGCGCAAGCCCTGGCTGCACGCCACCTTCTCGATCGGGCAGAAGCCCGTGGCCGCCGGCGAGCCGGCCGACACCCGGCAAGGCCTCACCGCCAGCGGCATGTTCGTGGTCAACCCGCCGCACACGCTCAAGCCGGCGCTCGAGGCCGCCCTGCCGCAGTTGCTGCAGGTGCTCGGCCGCGGCCGCGGCAAAGGGCATTCGATCGAAGCCGGCGGCGCCTGAGGCGCGCACCAGGAGGCTCAGCCCGGATCGGGCTCGACCAGCGTCAGCGCGACCCGCTTGACCCCGGGCCCGAGCAGGCCGATCGCCCGAGCGGCGGCATGGCTGAGGTCGATGATGCGCCCGCGCGCATACGGCCCCCGGTCGTTGATCCTGACGATCACCTCGCGGCCATTGACCAGGCTGCGCACCTTCACCCGCGTGCCAAAGGGCAGCGTGGGATGCGCAGCGGTCAGCGCGTTCATGTCGAAGCGCTCGCCGCTGGCGGTGCGCCGGCCATGGAACGGCAGGCCGTACCAGGAGGCCAGGCCGCGCTGGAATGGCTCGTCCGCCGCCGGCGAGGCCGTCTCGGGACCGGATTCCACCCCTGCCGCATCCGGTGCAGTGCCGGGCGGGACGGCGCAGCCCTGCAGCACCGCCGCCACCGCCAGCAGCACCGCTGCCTCTCGCAGCCGCATCCTCACAGCCCCAGCCGCCGGCAGATCTCCAGCGTGGCCTGGGCCTGGTTCATGGTGTAGAAGTGCAGCCCCGGGACGCCCTCGCTCCGCAGCCGCTCGCACAGCGCGGTGACCACGTCCAGGCCGAAGGCCTTGATCGAGGCGCCGTCGTCGCCGAAGCCCTGCAGCCGCAGCCGGATCCAGCGCGGGATCTCGGCGCCGCACGCGTCGGAAAAGCGCAGCAGCTGGGTCGAGCTGGTGATCGGCATGATGCCCGGCACCACCGGCACCTCGATGCCGCGCTTGCGCAGCTCCTCGACGTAGCGCAGGTAAGCATCCGCATTGAAGAAGTACTGCGTGATGCCGGAGTCGGCGCCCGCCTCCACCTTGGCGACGAAGGCCGCCAGGTCGCCTTCCGGCGAGCGGGCCTGCGGGTGCACCTCCGGGTAGGCGGCGACCTCGATGTGGAACTGGCGCCCGGTCTCGCTGCGGATGAAGGCGACCAGGTCGCTGGCGTAGCGGAACTCGCCGCCCAGGCCATAGCCGCTGGGCAGGTCGCCACGCAGGGCGACGATGCGCCGGATGCCGGCCGCCGCATAGGCGGACAGGCGCTCGCGGATGCTGTCGTGCGTCTGGCCGATGCACGACAGGTGCGGCGCCGCCGCGCAGCCCTCGGCCATGATCTCGCGCACCGCCTGCAGCGTGCCCTCCTGGGTGGAGCCGCCGGCGCCGAAGGTGACCGAGCAGAACGCCGGCTTCAGGTCATAGAGCTTCTGCCGCGCCACGCGCAGCTTGTCGGCGCCTTCGTCGGACTTGGGGGGAAAGAATTCGAGGCTGATCGGGAGGGTCATGGGGTCCCCTGCTGCGAAGCGAAAACGAAGAACTCGCGGTTGCCGTCGCCACCGCGGATCGGGCTGTCGAACCAGCCTTGCACCACCAGTCCGCAGCCGACACAGGCGGCGCGGATGCGCTGCTCGACCTCGGCGTACAGCGAAGCATCGCGCACGATGCCGCCCTTGCCGAGCTGGCCCGGCTGCAGTTCGAACTGCGGCTTGACCAGCATCAGCAGGCGCCCGCCCGGCCTGAGCAACGGCGCGAGCGCCGGCAGCACCAGCGTCTGCGAGATGAACGACAGGTCGCCGACGACGAGGTCGAAGCCGGGCTCGACGCCGGCAGCGCGCAGGCGGTCGGCGTCCAGTTCACGGGCGTTGCACTTCTCGATGCACACCACGCGCGGGTCGTCGCGCAGCCGCGGGTGCAACTGCCCGTGGCCGACGTCGACCCCCACCACCTGTGCGGCGCCGCGCTGCAGCAGGCAGTCGGTGAAGCCGCCGGTGGACTGGCCGACGTCGAGGCAGCGCAGGCCGCGCGGATCGAGGCCGGCCGACTGCAGTGCGCCCTCGAGCTTGAGGCCGCCACGCGAGACATAGCGGGTCTCGGCATCGTCGGCCAGCTCCACCTCGGCGGCGTCAGGCACCTCGTCGCCGTTCTTGGCGACGCGGTGCCAGCCGCGCGCATCCTGCCAGCGCATGCCGGCGGCGATCAGGCGCTGGGCCTGCGAGCGCGTGGCGGCAAGGCCGCGTTCGACGAGGAGCTGGTCGGCGCGCATGGCGGATTCCGCTGGATTCCGCGCGTGCGGAAGGACGCGTCCTCAGTACCGGTAGGTATCCGGCTTGTACGGCCCCTGCTTGGGCACGCCGATGTAGCCGGCCTGCTCGTCGCTCAGCTCGGTCAGCTGCGCGCCCAGCTTCTTCAGCTGCAGCCGCGCGACCTTCTCGTCCAGGTGCTTGGGCAGCACGTAGACCTTGCCAACCTCGTAGAAGTCGCTGTGGGTGAACAGCTCGATCTGGGCGATGGTCTGGTTGGCGAAGGAGGAGCTCATCACGTAGCTCGGGTGGCCCGTGCCGCAGCCCAGGTTCACCAGCCGGCCCTTGGCCAGCAGGATGATGCGCTTGCCATCCTCGAAGATCACGTGGTCGACCTGCGGCTTGATCTCTTCCCACTTGCACTTGGCTTCCAGCGACGCGACGTCGATCTCGTTGTCGAAGTGGCCGATGTTGCAGACGATGGCCTGGTCCTTCATCTTCGCCATGTGCGCGTAGGTGATGACCGACTTGTTGCCGGTGGCGGTGACGAAGATGTCGGCCTTGTCGGCGGCGTAGTCCATGGTCACCACGCGGTAGCCTTCCATCGCGGCCTGCAGCGCGCAGATCGGGTCGATCTCGGTCACCCACACCTGGGCCGACAGCGCGCGCAGCGCCTGCGCCGAACCCTTGCCCACGTCGCCGTAGCCGGCCACCACGGCGACCTTGCCGGCCACCATCACGTCGGTGGCGCGTTTGATGCCGTCCACCAGCGACTCGCGGCAGCCGTACAGGTTGTCGAACTTGCTCTTGGTGACCGAGTCGTTGACGTTGATCGCGCGGAACATCAGCGTGCCCTTGGCCGACATCTCGTTCAGGCGGTGCACGCCGGTAGTGGTCTCCTCGGTCACGCCGATGATCTGGGCGCTCTTGCGCGAGTACCAGGTCGCGTCCTGGGCCAGCTTGGCCTTGATCGCGGCGAACAGCACGCGCTCTTCCTCGCTGCCGGGGTTGGCCAGCACCGACGCGTCGGTCTCGGCGCGCTTGCCCAGGTGCATCAGCAGCGTGGCGTCGCCGCCGTCGTCCAGGATCATGTTGGGGCCTTCGCCCTCGCTGCCCTTGGGCCCGAAGTCGAAGATGCGGTGGGTGTAGTCCCAGTAGTCGGACAGGGACTCGCCCTTGACCGCGAACACCGGCGTGCCGGCCGCGGCGATGGCGGCGGCAGCGTGGTCCTGGGTGGAGAAGATGTTGCACGAGGCCCAGCGCACCTGGGCGCCCAGCGCCTGCAGCGTCTCGATCAGCACCGCGGTCTGGATCGTCATGTGCAGCGAGCCGGTGATGCGCGCGCCCTTGAGCGGCTGGGCCTTGGCGAATTCCTCGCGGATGGCCATCAGGCCGGGCATCTCGGTCTCGGCGATGCGGATTTCCTTGCGGCCCCAGTCGGCCAGCGAGAGGTCGGCGATGACGCAATCCTGCGTCGGCGTGGGCTTGAGAACGGCGTTCATGGGTGCTCCAAAAGCATGTTCGGGATCAACCACGGGCCTGGGGTTCACTCACCGCACAGGACCAGTGGGTGAGCGTCGTTGCGTGTAGGTTCCGAGCCTCACACCGGGCGGTGCTGCAACGCTCCTCGGATGGGGCGGAATTATACGGGCGGGGCACGGCCGGGCTGGCCGTGGGGCAGCCGCATTGGCGGCGCGCCGGGAGGGCGCGCCGCCCGCCGACTCAGGCGCGCGCGACCTGCGGCTCGACGGTGCGGTCGACCTCGTCCTCGGGGCTGTTGGGCACCCGCTGGAACCAGGTCGCCACCAGTCCGCCGGAGATGTTGTGCCAGACGCTGAAGATGGCGCTGGGCACCGCGGCCAGCGGCGAGAAGTGGGCGGCCGCCAAGGCCGCGCCCAGGCCCGAGTTCTGCATGCCGACCTCGATCGCCAGCGTCTTGCGCTTGGCGATGCTGCGGCCGGTCAGCTTGCCCAGCCAGTAGCCCAGCAGCAGGCCCAGGCCGTTGTGCAGCACCACCACCGCGAAGATCAGCGCGCCGCTGGTGGCGATCTTGGGCTGGTTGGCGGCCACCACGGCCGCGACGATCGCCACGATCGCGACCACCGACACCAGCGGCAGCACGCCGATCGCGACCTTCACCTTCTCGCGCAGCAGCGACTGCGCCGCGATGCCCAACGCGATGGGCAGCACCACCACTTGCACGATGGACCAGAACATGGCCATGGCGCTCACTTCCAGCCACTCGCTCGCCAGCAGGTAGATCAGGGCCGGCGTGACCACCGGCGCCAGCAGCGTCGTGACCGAGGTGATCGCCACCGACAGCGCGACGTCACCGCGGCCAAGGAAGGTCATGACGTTGGAGGCGGTGCCACCGGGGCAGCAGCCGACCAGGATCACCCCGACCGCGATCTCTGGCGGCAGCTGCAGGACCTGGCACAGCAGCCATGCGAGGCCCGGCATGATGAGGAATTGGCCCAGCACGCCGATCAGCACGTCGACCGGGCGCCGGAAGACCTCGCGGAAGTCGTCCTTGGACAGGGTCAGCCCCATGCCGAACATGATGATGCCCAGCAGCGGGACGATCCAGGCGGCGATCCAGCGGAACTGTGCGGGGGCGAAGAAGGCGCGAAGAAGGCGAGCACTGCGAACAGCAGCACCCAGACGGCAAAGGTCTTGCCGACGAACTGGCTCAGGCGGACGAGGGCCTGCATGGGCGGGATTCCTTGCGAAGTGGCGAAACGGCGATGAAGCCGGCGCCCCGCGCGGGCCGGGTGCGGTCACGTGCAGGTGAACGTCGGTCGGGTGCGGCGCGAGTCCGCGGCCCTGGCCGCCGGGTAGGCGGCGACCCTGCCGTCGTGGACGGCGCGCTGGGCAGGTGCAGCCGGGTGGGCGCAACCTAGGGTTTACCCTGATTCTAGGAAGCCGACCAAAACCTACGGGCAGCGGCGGGTATTCGTCGGGCCGGACCTGCGCCCCGCGGACGGCGGCGAACCGCTACAAACGGGCATGGCCGCCACCGCTTTCCCCACGCCCCCCATCGAACCCATGCTCGCCAAGGTCGCCGACGAGCTGCCGGCCGGCGAGGGCTTCCTGTTCGAGCCCAAGTGGGACGGCTTCCGCGCCCTGGTCTTCCGCAACGCCGACGGCGTGCACATCCAGAGCCGCGACCTCAAGCCGCTGAACCGTTACTTCCCCGAGCTGGAGAAGGTGCTGGCCGAGCAGCTGCCCAAGGGCTGCATCGTGGACGGCGAGGTGGTAGTGGCCGGGCCCAAAGGGCTGGACTTCGACGCGCTGCAGCAGCGCATCCACCCGGCCGCGTCGCGCATCGCCCGGCTCGCCAAGGAAACGCCGGCCGGCTTCGTCGCCTTCGACCTGCTCGCGGCCGGCGGCAAGCCGATCATGGAGTTGCCGCAGCAGGAACGCCGCACCCGGCTGGAACGGCTGCTCGGTTCGGCCCGGCCGCCGCTGTACCTGACCCCGGTGACCACCGACCGCGAGCAGGCGCAACAGTGGCTGCAGCACTTCGAGGGCGCCGGGCTGGACGGCGTGATCGCCAAGCCCGCCAACACGCCCTACCAGCCGGCCAAGCGGGCCATGTTCAAGATCAAGCACGCGCGCAGCGCCGACTGCGTGGTCGCCGGCTTCCGCTGGTACAAGGACACGGACGACGCGGTCGGTTCGCTGCTGCTCGGCCTGTTCGACGACGCCGGCGTGCTGCAGCACGTCGGCGTGACCTCCTCCTTCACCATGGACGCGCGCCGGCAACTGGCGCAGGAGCTGGCGCCGCTGCGCGAGAACGCGATGGAGGGCCATCCCTGGCGCGACTGGGCACAGGCGAGCGCCGGCGATGCCGACCGCATGCCGGGCGCGAAGTCGCGCTGGAGCGGCGGCAAGGACCTGAGCTGGGAGCCGCTGAGGCCCGAGCGCGTTTGCGAGGTGAAGTACGACCATCTGCAGGGCGACCGCTTCCGGCACGCCACCACCTTCCTGCGCTGGCGGCCGGACAAGCCGCCGCAGGAGTGCCGGTATGACCAGCTGGAGGTGGCGACGCCGTTCGAGTTGAAGGACGTCCTGGGAGGCGGGAGCGCGGGATTCCCGCCTTCGCAGGGATGAGGGCTTGCCTTTAGCATCTGCGCATGAGCGAGAAGCAAGCGTTCCTGCGGCCCGCGTCCGCCGGCGCACATTACGTGCACCCCAGCTCGCCGGCCGGGGGCTGCGGGCCGGGCCCTTCGCGGGCGGTGTGCATGCTCACGGCCGACCCGGCGGCCCTGCAGCCGCACGTGCGATCCCCCGCCGCGCGGCAGCACGACTGGCAGTCGGTGCCCTCGCAGTTCCAGCGGCTGCTGCACCAGGAAGACCGGCTCAAGGCCCGGGCCGCCAAGGCGCAGACGCTGCAGGAACTGCACGGGGTCGCGCTGCAGGTCGCCGCGCTGCGGCTGGAATACCAGCGCGCCCGCATGCTGCAGGCGCCGGAGCCGGCGGGCAACTCGCTGCGCGAGGAAATCCGCAAGGTGATCGCGATCCCCTTCGGCCGCTACAAGGATGCGGTGGCCACCGGCCTCGAAATCGCCGACGGAGGCCTTCCCGCCTTCGTCGAGAAGAAGATCGCCGACGCCTACTTCGACCTGTGCAACAAGATGGTCGAGAAGGTGTGCGGCGAGCTCGCCTCCAAGGCCCTGTCCGCCTTCAAGGAAGGGAACATGAGCGGGATCCAGGCCGCGGTCGAGGCCGCCGCCAAGGACATGCTCGCCTTCATGAAGTCGCACGACGACGAGCTGGTCCGCGCCATCTCCATCGCGGCCGGCGTCCCTGCGCGGGACGTGCGGCGCTGGCTCAAGGCGGTGCTCGCCAAGGGCGCCTCCTTCGCCGACCGCCTGGCCGCCTCCCCCTGGGCGGCCGTCGTCCGCCTACTGCTGACGCCCAGTGGCGGCGGCCAGCACGAGAAGGCGGAGATGGAGCTCGCGTTCCGGAGGATGCACGAAGCGCTCTCGCTGCGGCTGGGCGAACTCCTGCCCGAAGTGCGCGTCGAGGCCGCCGACCTGCTGAAGCCAGTGCCCAAGACCGCGTCCGGACCGGCCTTGCGCCAGGGCTGATCGGGCGGGCGGGCTCCTAGCGCGCCTGGGCCTCGATCGCCCGCCGCCGGTCGCGCATCGAGCTCTCCGAGCGGCGGAACTGCACCATAGGCAGCGGCTGCGCAGTGGCCGCCTTCGCCCTGGCGACCCGGGCCGAGAAATCGAGGATGCTCCGGAAGGTCGAACCGACCGTCGAGGCGTCATCGTCGAAAGCGCCGTGCTCGCGCGCCTGCGACAGGTCGGCGCCGTCCGGCGCGACGACCAGCTCGTGCGGGCCGGTCAGCAGGCCCCGCAGCTCGTCGTCCAGGAACTTCTCCATCCCCAGCAGCGGCACGCCGTCGCGGAAGCCCGGAATGTGCGGCTGCGCCTCGAAGGCGTTGGACACCAGGTACAGCAGCGACTTGTTGTAGATGTGGGCGCAGTGGTCGTCCTGCTCGGCCTTGTCGCTCAGCACGTACAACGCGAAGCGGCTGATTCCCTTGGCCTGCAGCGCTGGCCGATAGTGGTCCTCGAACAGCTGCAGGGTGCAGGCCGGCGCCCACAGCGTGCAGGTCGCCACCGTGATGCCGGCGGCGTTGAGCCGGGTAAGCAGCGGTGCCAGCAGGATGGAGCCGGCGCTGTGCCCGACCAGGTGCACCTCGATCGGCCCGTGCGCCTGCTGCAGCGCGGCCAGGTGCTTCAACACCGCCAGGCCCGCCCCGCCAGCGCGGCTGGCCAGCAGCGCGTTCTCCTTCATCTCGTCCCACGCGGCCTTGCCGCCGAGCACGCGGGCCAGCGGTTCCAGCGCGTCGTCCAGGCGATCCAGCATGAAGTCCTTGGCGGCATCGAGCACGCCTTCCGGGCGCCGCCGCCGCACCGCGTCCTGCAGCAGGTTGGTCATGGTGGTCCACCAGTCGGTCTTCCAGATCAGGGCCAGCGGATACACCTCGCCCTCCAGCAGCGCCGGCCGGTAGTCGGCCAGGCGCTGCACCGCCGACTCCTCGCTCACCAGCCCGCCGTGCGCGTACAGCAGGATGCGGCGTCGGCCCCAGCCCTGGGTCACCCGCGGGATGTCCTCGCGGAAGATCTGCGCCAGACCGGCCTCCGTCGTGCCGTAGTCGCCGCCGGGGCGCAGCTTGCCGTCGTTGCCGATGGCGACGATGTGCGGCCGCAGGTCGGCATAGGCGTAGGCGACCGATTGCCGTGCCGCCGCCGAATGCGCGGTGGCGGTCGACTCCGCGCTGCGCAGGGTGACCGGTGCGCCCAGCCGCGCGACCCAGACGTCGGTGCCGTTGCGCAGCCAGTCGTCGTAGCTGATGCGGGCGAAGCCGCCGCTGCCCCAGTCCAGGCCCCAGGAGTTCTGGATCCAGAAGCCCTGGTCGTCGTAGGCCACGATGGCGAAGGCGTGGCCACCCAGCACCCGGTCCGACAGCGGCACGGCGCCGTCCTCGCCGACCTCGTCCCAGCCCGCGTGCACCAGCGCCGTCGCATACAGGATGCCGACCTCGGCCAGCGCCGAGTGCATGGCGACGATGTCCTTGTGGTTGACGCGGTAGTAGGCACCCAGCGGCCGCCGCCGCGCCTCGGCGGTGCGCTGCTCGGTCAGTTCCAGCCCGCGGTCCTTACCGCTCGAGGGATACAACTCCTCGGGGCAGACGCCGTGCTTGTGCCAGCCCTTCATCGCGCCGCGCGCGCTGGAGCCCTCATAGGCCTCGCCCGGCCATTCGTCGTAGCGCCGCGCCAGGTGGTACAGCATGCGCGCGCTGACCGGCACCGGATCGGGAACCACCCGCCGCTGCAGCAGCAGGTAGTTGCACACGGTGGCCAGGCCGTAGCCGGTGCAGGCGCCTTCCCGGCCCTGGTCCAGGATGGGCACGCCGACATCCAGGTAGTCGCCCAGCGGGATGTGCGTCGGCACCTCCACCAGCGTGGGCACGAACATGCGGTCGCGGAAGTCCAGCGTGTCGGGCCGCACGTCGAGCCGGCGCGCCGGCTTGGCCTTGTTCTTGGCCGGTGCGGGTGCGCCGGTGCGCGTGTCCGTCCGCCGAGACGGTGCCAGTTCGCGCACGGCCTCGGCGCCGCGATCCAGCGGGTTGGCCGTGGGCGCAGCGCCTGCCGCACCCGCCGGAACCGCTGCCGGGAACACCGGTGCCAGCACCTGCAGTCCCAGCTCGTAGAAGCGGCGGCGCTCCTCCAGCCCGTTGGTGCCGCCGTTGATGCGGCGCGTGATCGCGTCGAAGTTGCCCGCGTCGGCCAACGCATTGAGGCCGTTGCGTTCCCAGAACAGGGCCGCCGTCTTGAAGCCGACCTCCGGCGTGGCGGCCAGGTCCGGGTCGCCCTCCAGGTCGATCTGCAGCAGCGCGCCGAACGCCGCGTAGTTGGCGCGGCCGGTGAGCTGGATCGGCCCGCGGCCCCGGTAACGGTAGCCGTCGCCCTCCTGGACGTTGCCCAGGCGCCGGGCCAGCGCGCCCGGCGGTTCGTAGCGCCGCTGGGCCTCGGTCGGGCCCCACAACTCCTGCAGGTAGCGGAACTGCCCCGACTCGTGCGCCAGCTGCGCGATGAAGGCGGCGGCGCGCCGCAGGCTGCGATCGATCCCGAACTGCGACATGGCCGCCGCCAGCAGCGGCGTGAAGGCCCGCAGGCGCTGCCGCGACGCCTGCCGCATGACCTGTTCCAGATGGCTGGTTTCCAGCATGGTCCTCTCCCTGTGTGCGTGACGAACGCCCGCACGGCGAGAGGAGCCTTGTCGACCACCCGGACTGCGGGCGACAGCGCATCGAGGAAGGACACCCGGCATGCAGGCTTCCCGGCCGCGCGCGGTCGCACGCGGCTGGCCGGCACCATGCCGCCGGCCAGCGGGCCTGTCAATGCGCAGGCAGGGAGAGCCGGCTCACAAGGCGTTGACCGGGATCTTCAGGTACGCGACCCCGTTCGACTCCGCGGGCGGCAACTGGCCGGCGCGGATGTTCACCTGCACGGCCGGCAGGATCAGCAGCGGCATGCCCAGCGTCGTATCCCGCTGGGTGCGCATGGCCACGAATTCGGCCTCGCCGACGCCGTCGCGCACGTGGATGTTGCCGGCCCGCTGCGCGGCCACCGTGGTTTCCCAGGCCGCCTCCCGCCCGCCCGGCGGGTAGTCGTGGCACATGAACAGGCGCGTGGCCGGCGGCAGGTCCAGCAGGCGGCGGATCGAGCCGTAGAGCGTGGTCGCGTCGCCGCCGGGGAAGTCGCAGCGCGCCGTGCCCACGTCCGGCATGAACAGCGTGTCGCCCACGAACACCGCATCGCCGAAGCGGTACGCGAGGTCGGCCGGCGTGTGGCCCGGCACGTGCAGCACATGGCCCACCAGCCGGCCTATGCGCAGCTCGTCGCCGTCGGCCAACAGGCGGTCGAACTGCGAGCCGTCGGTGCGGAACTCCGGCTCCAGGTTGAAGATGCCCTTGAACACGCGCTGCACGGTGGCGATGTGCTCGCCGATGGCGGTGCGGCCGCCCAGCGCTTCCTTCAGGTACGGGGCCGCCGTCAGGTGGTCGGCGTGCGCGTGGGTCTCCAGGATCCACTCCACCCGCAGCTCGTTGGACCGCACGAATTCGACCAGCCGGTCCGCCGACGCGGTCCCCGTGCGGCCCGAGCGGGGTTCGTAGTCCAGCACCGGATCGATGATGGCGCAGGGCGAGCCGGGACCGTCGTGCACCACGTAGCTCACCGTCCCGGTGGACGGGTCGAAGTCGGCATGTACCGCTGGAGTCATGGTTGAAGGGTTTGGGTTAACGTGGATGGGGCCGGCGATGCGGTGCACGCCTTGTACCAGCAAGTCCGGCCCCCGATGGCAAGAACCATGACGATCGACTGGCTCCATTTCACGCCCTGGCTGTCGCTGGCCGGCGGCCTCCTGATCGGCGGCGCGGCCGCCCTCTTCATCCTGCTCAACGGACGGGTGCTGGGCATCAGCGGCATCCTCGGCGGCCTGCTGGCGCGCCGGCCGGGCGATGCCGGCTGGCGCATCGCGTTCCTGCTGGGGCTGGCGGCCGCGCCTGCCACCTTCTGGCTGGCGGCGCCGGCCGGATTCCTGGCCGAGCCCCGCATCGAGGCCGGCTGGGGCACGCTGGTCCTGGCCGGGTTGCTGGTCGGCTTCGGCACCCGCTACGGCTCGGGCTGCACCAGCGGCCACGGGGTCTGCGGCATCTCGCGCCTGTCGCCCCGTTCGCTGGTCGCCACGGCCGCGTTCATGGCTGCCGGCTTCCTCACGGTCTACCTGCTGCGCCACGTTTGAAGGAGGCCCGACGTCCATGAACCGCCTCATCGAATTCGCCATCGGCCTGCTGTTCGGCTGGGGCCTGCTGCTGTCCGGCATGACCGACCCCGGCAAGGTGCAGGGCTTCCTCGACCTGGCCGGCGCCTGGGATCCCTCGCTCGCCTTCGTGATGGGCGGCGCCGTGCTGGTCGGCTTCTTCGCGTTCGCGCTGGCAGCCCGCCGCAGCCGCAGCTTCCTGGGCCACCCCTTCCAGCTGCCGGCCGCGCGCGAGATCGACCGGCCGCTGGTGCTGGGCGCGCTGATCTTCGGCGTGGGCTGGGGCCTGGCCGGCTTCTGCCCGGGGCCGGCGCTGGTGGCGACCGCGGCCGGCTACCCCGAGGCGCTGGTGTTCGTGGCGGCCATGCTGGCGGGCATGGCGGCCTTCGAGGGCCTGGGCCGCCTCAGAGGCCGCGCGCTCACCGCGGACCCGGCTTCCTGAGCTTGGGCGACGGCTTGTCGGCGGCGGCGATCGGCTGCCGCTGCGCCTTGCGCGCCGACGGCGGCGCCCGCGGCGGTTCGCCGGCCTGCTTGCGGTAGTGCGGCGGCCAGGGCGCGTCGCCCTGCCCTTCGCGCTCCTGCCGCGCCGACAACTCCAGCAGCGACTCGAGCGAGCCGGCCGCCTCGTCGATGCCCGCATGCGGATCGCCGATCCTCTGCAGCCGGGCCGGAACCGTTCGCAGCGTGAAGTCGGCCGGATCGCACACCTGCAGCTCGTCCCAGCCCACCGGCGTGGACACCCGCGCATCCGGCCGCGGCCGCACCGAATACGCCGAGGCCACGGTGCGGTCCTTGGCGTTCTGGTTGTAGTCCACGAACACGCCGTGGCGCTGCTCCTTCCACCACTGCGCGGTCGCCAGCTGCGGCGCCCGCCGCTCGACCTCGCGCGCCAGCGCCAAGGCGGCGCGGCGCACGTGGTCGAAGGACCAGCGGCGCTCGATCCGCACCAGCACGTGGATGCCGCGCGAGCCCGAGGTCTTGGGCCAGCCCACCAGCCCGTGCTCGTGCAGCACCTCGCGCGCCAGCGCCGCCACCTCGCGGATCTGCGGCCACTCGACGCCCGGCACCGGGTCCAGGTCCACCCGCAGCTCGTCGGGGTGCTCCAGGTCCTCGGCCCGCACCGGGTGCGGGTGCAGCTCGATGCAGCCCAGGTTGGCCATCCAGGCCAGCGTGGCGGCGTCGCGCGGCACCACTTCCTCGGCCGTCCGGCCGGAGGGGAAGTGGATGGTGCTGACCTCCACCCAGGGCGGCCGGCCGGCTGGCGCCCGCTTCTGGAAGAAGGATTCGCCGGCGATGCCGTCCGGGTAGCGCTTGAGCACGCAGGGCCGGCCACCGGCGCCGCGCAGCGCGCCTTCGGCGACCGCCACGTAGTACTGCACGAGGTCCAGCTTGCTGATCCCCGCCTGCGGGAACAGCAGCTTGCCCGGATTGCTGATCGTGACTTCGTGCCCGCCGGCGGCGAGTACGGCGCCCTGGGATGCCGCAGCCATCGGCCCACCATAGACCCATCGGCGACAATACGGGTCCCGCCGAAACGCTTTGCAGCTCATCGGCCGCGTCGTCCGAAAGCCGTCCTTCCCCCGTGTCCGCATCGCCCTTTGCCGCCGAGACCCGGCGCCGCCGCACCTTCGCCATCATTTCCCACCCCGACGCGGGCAAGACCACGCTGACGGAAAAGCTGCTGCTGTTCTCCGGCGCGATCCAGATCGCCGGCGCGGTGAAGGGGCGCAAGGCCTCGCGGCACGCCACCAGCGACTGGATGGAGATCGAGAAGCAGCGCGGCATCTCGGTGGCCAGCTCGGTGATGCAGATGGTCTACCGCGACCACGTGATCAACCTGCTGGACACGCCCGGCCACAAGGACTTCTCGGAGGACACCTACCGGGTGCTGACGGCGGTGGACTCGGCGCTGATGGTGATCGACGCCGCCAACGGCGTGGAGGCGCAGACCCGCCGCCTGATTGAGGTCTGCCGCCAGCGCAACACGCCCATCATCACCTTCGTCAACAAGATGGACCGCGAGGTGCGCGAGCCGCTGGACATCCTGGACGAGGTCGAGCGCGAGCTGGGCATGCCCTGCGTGCCCATGACCTGGCCGGTCGGCAAGGGCAAGAGCTTCGGCGGCATCATGAACCTGCGCACCGACGCGATGACGGTGTTCGAGGCCGGCAGCGAGCGCCGGCCGCAGGACTTCGAGACCATCCCGCTGGGCGACACCGACACGCTGCGCAAGCGCTTCGGCACCGAGTACGAGGCCGCCGCCGAGAGCATGGAGCTGGCGGCCGGCGCCTCGCCCGAGTGGGACCACCAGGCCTTCCTGGATGCGAAGCAGACCCCGGTGTTCTTCGGCTCCGGCGTCAACAACTTCGGCGTGATGGAGGTGCTGGACGCGCTGGTGGACTTGGCGCCGCCGCCGCAGCCGCGCACCAGCTCGCTGACCGTCAACAGGCAGGTGGTCGAGAAGACCGTGCAGCCGGACGAGCCCAACTTCGCCGGCGTGGTGTTCAAGGTGCAGGCCAACATGGATGCCAACCACCGCGACCGCATCGCCTTCGTGCGCATGGCCTCGGGCCGGTACGCGCCCGGCATGAAGCTCAAGGTGCAGCGCACCGGCAAGGAGCTGCGCCCGACCTCGGTGGTCACCTTCCTGTCGCAGCGGCGCGAGGCGGTGGACGAGGCCTACGCCGGCGACATCATCGGCTTCACCACCCACGGCGGGGTGCAGCTGGGCGACACCATCACCGACGGCGCCAACCTGCAGTTCACCGGCCTGCCCTTCTTCGCGCCCGAGATGTTCATGACCGTGCTGTTGAAGAACCCGCTGCGCACCAAGCAGCTGCAGCAGGGCCTGGCCCAGCTGGGCGAGGAAGGCGCGATCCAGGTGTTCCGCCCGCAGGCCGGCGGCGCCATGCTGCTGGGCGCGGTCGGCCAGCTGCAGTTCGAGGTGGTGCAGCACCGCCTGAAGACCGAGTACGACGCCGACATCCGGCTGGAAGGCTGCCCCTACACCGGGGCGCGCTGGATCACGGCCGACACCCCGCAGGAGCTGCGCCAGTTCACCGACGCATATCCGCAACGGATGGCGCTGGATGCGGCCAATGCCCTGGCATTTCTTTGCACTTCGCCCTACGACGTGCGGCTGGCACAGGAACGATTTCCCAAAATCCACTTCCATCCGTTGCGCGAACACGCCGGGCTGACGCTCCAGCACTGACGGGGCAGAGCAGCCCAACAATAATCGGCGGCTCTACCGTGGAGCCGATCCGTGTCCCGCCTGCCCTCGCTGCGCCGCGCAGCAGCCGCCCTTGCCGCAGCGTCCCTGTCCCTCCTGCTGGCATCCTGCGGTGGCGGTGGAGGCGGCGGCAGCGCTGACCTCGCCACCGCCTCGGTCTCCCAGGGCCTCTATCCGGATTCCTCGTCGCTGGCCGGCATGTGCTCGCTGGAGGACCAGCAGCGCTGGCTGCGCAGCTACATGGACGAGAAGTACCTCTGGAACGACCGCATCCCGCAGGTCGAGCCGGCCGACTACGGCACCCTGCCGGCCTACTTCGACGCCCTGCTGGCCAGGGAGCCCGGCGCCGACGGCCTGTCGCTGGACCGCTTCTCCACCAGCATGAGCACCCGCTCGGCCGACCTGATGCAGGGCCTGGCCACGGCCAGCGCCAGCGTGGTCGCCACGTACTCGGGCACCAAGCCGGTGCCGCTGGTGCGCAAGCTGCTGAGCGGCACGGGCCGCAAGGTCGGCTACGTGCTGTTCAACGAGCATTCCAAGGGGGCGCAGGACGCGCTGATCGCCGCCTTCGGCAGCCTGCGCGACGACGGCACCCAGGACCTGGTGCTGGACCTGCGCTACAACGGCGGCGGCTTCCTCTACATCGCGCAGGCCGCGGCCGCCATGGTGGCCGGGCCGGCCGCCGAGGGGAAGGTGTTCGAGAGCGTGCGCTACAACGCCCGCCGCACGGCCGAGAGCGCGGCCGGCACCTTCTACTTCAGCAACCGCGTGCTGACCGCGGAGACCACCTACGGGCGCGACCACCCGCTGCCGCAGCTGAACCTGCCGCGCGTGTACGTGCTGACCTCGCAGCTGACCTGCTCGGCCAGCGAGTCCATCGTCAACAGCCTGCGCGGCATCGGCGTGCAGGTGATCCTGGTGGGCGACCGCACCTGCGGCAAGCCCTATGGCTTCCACCGCAAGGACAACTGCGGCCAGGCCTACTTCCCGATCGAGTTCCAGGTCTACAACGCGCAGGGCTACGGCGACTACACGGCCGGCTTCCCGGTGCAGTGCCGCGTGCAGGAGAACCCGCGCACGGCGCTGGGTGTGCCCGAGGAGCCGCTGCTGGCCGCCGCGCTCACCCACATCGACACCGGCCGCTGCCCGGTCGCGGCCAGCCAGCTGGCGGCCAGCGCGGTGCTGCAACAATCGGCGGATCGTCCGTCGCTCCTGGACCGGCCCGAGGCGCCCCCTGCCGACTCGCCGATGTTCCAGCCGGGCTGGAACGGGCGCATCCTGCAGCCTTGACCCACTCGATCCCGCCCCTTGCCCAATGGCCCGGGGACGCCCGCCGCGGCGTCCTCGGCGTCTTCACCGACATCGACGACACCCTCACCACCGAGGGCGCGATCACGCCCGACGCGCTGGCCGCGCTGGGCGCGCTGCGCGACGCCGGCCTGCACGTGATCCCGATCACCGGCCGGCCGGTGGGCTGGAGCGAGCCCTTCGCGCTGGCCTGGCCGGTCGACGCCATCGTGGCCGAGAACGGCGCGGTGGCGCTGGTGCGCGGCGCCGACGGCCAGCTGCGCAAGCTGTACCAGCAACCCGAGGCCGAGCGCGCCGCCAACTTCGCGCGCATGCAGCAGGTGCTGGCGCGCATCGAACGCGAGATCCCCGGCGCCCGCCGCGCGCAGGACAGCGCCGGCCGCGAGACCGACATCGCCATCGACCACAGCGAGTTCACCCAGCTGCCGCAGGCGCGCATCGACGAAGTCGTGGCCCTGATGCAGGCCGAGGGCATGACCGCCACCGTCAGCTCCATCCACGTCAACGGCTGGTACGGCAGCCACTCCAAGCTGGAGGGCGCGCGCTGGATCGTGCGCGAACTGCTGGGCACCGACCTGGAAACGCAGCTGGACCGCTGGGCCTACGTCGGCGATTCCACCAACGACGTGCTGATGTTCGCCCACTTCCCCCACAGCGCGGGCGTGGCCAACATCCGCCGCTTCCTCGACCAGCTGACGCACCCACCGGCGTACGTGACCGAAGGCGAGCGCGGGGCGGGGTTCGCCGAAGTGGCGCGGGCGCTGCTGGCGGTGCGCTGAGCGGGCCGACTGTTCCCCGTCATCCCCTTGTCTTCGTCATCCCCGCGAAGGCGGGGATCCAGACCTCCGCCCTTCGCAGCGCGTTGGGCGTCCGCATCAACGGCGCAATCGCCGCAGATCGGTCTCCCCCCTCACAGCCCACTCCGCCGCGCATAGCTGACCGTCAGGATCTCCCAGATGTGCCCGGCCGGCTCCTCCCAGTACACCAGCTGCCCGTCGCCATGCGTGCCGACCTTGTGGTCGAACGGGCCGCCGGGCGAACTGCGATAGGGAATGCCGGCCGCCTGCAACCGGCCGAGGATCTGCCCGAAGCGCTCCGGCGATACCTGGAACGCGAAATGGCCGACCGGGAACGGCCCGTCCATCTCGTCGAAGTCCAGCGTCAGCGTGTCGCTGACGTACACCGCGGAGAACGGCCCCGGGCCGCCGTTGGCCGACCAAGGCACGTCCAGCAGTTCCGCGAGACGCCGGGCCGACGCAACCCGGTCGTGCGCGTGCACGATGACGTGATCGAGCTGGATGGCCGTCATGCCGGCAAGCGCTCGGGCGGCGCAATCGTACGCGTGACCGCCAGCGCCGGCGGATGCGCCAGCGTCTGGTAGACGACGCAGTAACGCTCGGTCAGGCGCAGCAGCGTGGCGAGTTGCTCCTCCGGCGCGTCGGTGTCCAGGGTGATGTGCAGGCGGATCGCGCGGAAGCCTACCGGCACGTCCTTGGCCAGCCCCAGCGTGCCGCGGAAGTCGAGGTCCCCTTCGGCCTGCAGCGTCGCGTCGCGCAGCTCGATGCCGAGCGCCGTGGCCACGGCATTCAAGGTGACGCCGGCGCAGGCGACCAGGGCCTCGAGCAGCATGTCGCCGGAGCAGGCCGCCTGGCCTGCTCCGCCCGTGGCCGGGTGCAGCCCGGCGGTCACCAGCGCCTTGCCGGTCTCGATGCGGCAACTGACCCCCTCGCCGAGGCGGCCCTGCGCACGCAAGGTGATGAGGGCGGCTTCCGGTTCCGCGCGGTAGCGCTCCTTCAACGGGGTCTGGATGGCGCGCAGATCGTCGGCTTGCATCGTTGGTTCTCCTTCATGGTTGAGGGCCCGCGCGGCCGCGGACCGCCCACGCCCGCGCCGCCAGGGGAATCGAACCGTCGCCAGCGACAGGCAAACGCTGCCGCAGGCGATCGCGCAAGCGCGTGCGCGCCGCCTCGTCGAGCGACATCGCATAAGCGGGGCCCGGCCCCTGCCCGCCCAGGAAAGGCTGCCAGTAGTCGTCGAAGCTGGTGAACGGCGTGTCTATGTCGATCGCCTGCACCGCAACCTCCGCCAAGCCGGCATCGGCAAACAGCGACTGCAGCGCTTCGGGATGGCACAGCGGAAAACGCGGACCTTCGTCGAGCCTGGCGGCCCCCGGGTCCAGTTCGGTCGCCGCGGCCCAGAAGTGCTGCATCAGCTCCATCTTTCCCGCGTAGTCCCAGACATAGGCGGCGACGGTGCCGCCGCCGGCGAGCACGCGCACCATCTCGGCCAGCCCGGCCGCGGGGTCCGGCACGAAGTTCAGCACCAGGCCGGACACCACCACGTCGACCGATCCGGTTTCCAGCGGAATCGCAGCCGCGTTCCCCGGGCGCAGCTCGACACGATCGCCCAGGTTCTGCCGCGCCAACTGGAGGAATCCTTCCGACGGCTCGACGCCGGTGACCGACGCGGGCGCGCAGCGATCAAGGATCGCCCCGCACAGCGCGCCGGTGCCGCAGCCCACGTCCAGCCAGCGCCGCGCCGGCCGCTGGTCCAGCCAATCGAGGAACAGGGGCGCGACGCGCCGACTCCAGCGGCCGACGTAGCGTTCGTAGGGAGCGCCCTGCTGGAAAGTGTCGGAGACTGGCTTGGCGTTCACGGCAGGACCTCCGGTGCAGGCGCACAGCCTACGCCGGTCCCGGCCGTCCTGCAGGTCGGACCACGAGTTCCTTGAAGCCGGTGGCCGGGTCGAGCTCGCGCGCGAGCTGCCCATCAGGCAGGCAAATGAGCAGCAGCTCGGCCGTGGTCCGCACCACGTTGCCGTAGGCCACGTGGCCGCCGATCACGCGCCCCTGCGCATCCGCAATCGCCACGTGCAGGTGCGCGCCGTCGGGCGAGACGCTGCCCGACAGGCTCAGGATCTCCCACGGGCCGGCGAGCACGGTGTCGGTTTCGGCGCCCGCGAGCCGCAGGCGCGGATCGGAGAGGCTGCCGATGCCGGCCACGACGAAGGCCGAGGCACCGGCGTCGATGCCGACCGCCTGCTCGAGCGAGCGGCGCAGGTCGTCGCCGGGATGGAGTCGGAGCGGCCAGTAGCTCATCGCTTTCGAGACTCAACCATGGGTGCCGTGCTCACACGGAGAGGCGGCCGCGGAAGCCGCGCGCCGCGTAGTACGACTGCGCCCCGTTGTGGTACACGAACACCCGCCCGTAGCGGCGATCGCAGAAGAGCGCACCGCCGAGCGAGCGGACATCGTTGGGCGTCCGGATCCAGCTCGAGGTCTTGAGGTCGAACTCGCCGAGCGCCTGCAGCTCGCGGTACTGCGCTTCCGTCAGCAGTTCGATCCCCATCTCCGCCGCGGCCTCGACGGCACTGCCTTGCGGCTTGTTCTCCTTGCGGGCATAGAGGGCAGCGGCGTCATAGCAGAGGCTGCGGCGGCCGGCCGGGCTCTCGAGGGAGCAGTCGCAGAAGGTGAAGGTGCCGCTGGCCTTGTCGAAGCCGATCACGTCGGGTTCTCCGCCCGTCGCTTCCATCGCGCGGAGCGCCTTCAAGGCATTGGCGTTGCTTTGCAGTCGCTGCAGCACATCGGCCCAGGCGATGCCGCGGTGGCGCTGCATGTTCTGCTCGAAGCGGGCCTTCAGGGTGGCGAGCAGGTCGTCGCGTTCTTGCGCCTTCATGGTGGTGGCTGGCGTTCGTTGTTGTTGGGACGGGAGGCCGCCGCGCAGCGACGGGACACGAAGCTGAATGATAGGAAGCCTGGTCAGGCGTGATCCGAGCGCCTGGCTCAACGAACGATCAGCACGGCGGTCGTAGGAACGCTCTGACCCGGCGGCACGCTGCGGCCCGATGAGCGCTCATGGCGCGCGGTGGCAGTCTGGCAGCAACGGACCTGATGGGAGAACGCGCATGCAAGCAGACCGCAGCCAGTTGATCGAACTGGAGAAGAAGTTCTGGCAATCCATGGTCGACGAGCAGACCGACGTGGCCCTGGGGATGCTGACCGAGCCGGCCTTCATGGTGAGCCCGCACGGCGCCATGAAGTTCGACCACGCGACCTACCGCCAGATGGCCGAGCACGGCAGCATGGTGATCAAGCGCTTCGAGCTCGGCGACATGGACGCCACCTTCCTCGGCGACGACACGGCGATCCTGAGCTACCAGGTGAAGCAGGTGCTCTCGCCCCGCGGCAAGTCGGAGGAAACGGAGCAGCACATGACGGACACCTCGACCTGGGTCAAGGTCGATGGGAAGTGGCAGTGTGCGATGCACACGGAGACGCCAGTGAAGGTGGGGCGGTGAGCCTGATCGCGACTTCATAAAGGAGGGCCATCGATCCTCGTCTCTGCTAGGTGAGAGAGTCGATCAACGCGAAGCAAGATCCGTGTCCGCGTCGAACAACCCATTAGCTGCCATTGCTCGTACTCCTGCTTGCCGATTCTTCGATCGGAGCAAATATCCGTCCTCCGTCCGCAACTTTGGTGCCGAAGTACAAGTGGATGTAGAAGTCCCCGTTCAGCACAGCACATGCTCGAACAAAAGCCTGTCGAGGATCTTGGATGTGCTCATGGGCCACGCAACTCAGAGAGAGGCACTTCTCTCTCATCGAAGGTGACTGTAACGAAAGAACTGAGTTGTCCTTCGTGTCAACGCCGATTCAAATTTGACCCACCTTCCTGCAAGGTCGCCGAAGTAAATCTGACCCACCTGGGTTCATTCACTTCCGTCTCTCGGTCGCGCAGGGCGAAGCCCGGAGCTACCGAGAGGCACCCCGGCCGTCATGCGACGGGCACTGCCCTCCTTGCCGCCTGGCCGGCCTTGCGTTTGTCCTTGAGGCGGTAGCTCTCGCCGGTGACCTGCACGATGTGCGCGTGGTGCAGCAAGCGGTCGAGCATCGCCGCTGTCAGCGTCTGGTCGTCAGCAAAGGCGGTGGCCCATTGCGTGAACGGCAGATTGCTGGTCAGGACCATGGAGCCACGCTCGTAGCGCTTGGCCACCAGGTTGAAGAACAGCGTGGCTTCGTCGCGCCCGAAGGGCAGATAGCCGATTTCGTCCACCACCAGCAGCTTCGGCCCGAGTACCGCCCGGTTGAAGTATTCCTTTAGCCGGCCCTGGGATTTGGCGGCGGCGAGCTGCAGCATCATGTCGGCCGCGGAGATGAATCGCACCTTGTGTCCGGCCATCACCGCGCGGTGCGCCAGCGCCAGGGCGATGTGGGTCTTGCTCACGCCGCTCGGGCCAAGCAGCACCACGTTCTCCGCGCGTTCGACGAATGTCAGGTGCGCCAGCTCCTGGATCTGCGCCTTGGGCGCTCCGCTGCCGATCGCCCAGTCGAACTGCTCGAGCGTCTTCACCGCGGGCATCGTGGCCAGCTTCATCAGCGTCGAGCGCTTGCGCTGCTCGCGGGCGGCCGATTCGCATTGCAGCAGCTTCTCCACGAAGTCGGCGAAGCTCGCCTCATCCCGCGCGGCCTGCTGCGCCAGCGCCGGCCATTCCGCGGCCAGGCTGGCCATCTTGAGTTGCTCGCACAGAGCGGCGATTCGTTGGTGCTGCAGGTTCACGCCGCCACCACCAGCAGCTCGTCGTACACAGCCAACGGGTGCTGCAGGCTCTCGATCGGGATCGCCACGCGCACCGGCAGCGCGGGCGGCGCCCTCAGCGTCGGCGCGGGCAGCATCACCGCTTGCTCCTCGGCCAAGCGCGTCGCCGGCACGGCCTTGGTGGTCGCGTGCAACCGCACGTTGGCGACGTCGTCGAGCCAGCGACGCACGTGCGCGTTGGCGATCTCCGGCGTGAGCTTCAGGCCGGCGGCCCCCAGACTCGCTGCCAGCGGCACCAGGAAGCTGCCTTTGAGATAGCCGTTGAAGCGCTCGACTTTCCCCTTGGTCTTGGCCCGGTACGGCCGGCAAAGCCGCGGGGTGAAGCCGCATTCCTCGGCCAGCTGCCGCAGGCCTTCGTTCCATCGGTGCAGGCCCTCTCCGTAGGCATCGCGGTCGATGACCACGGTCTTGGGGTTGTCGAACAGGACGTGCTGCGGCACGCCACCGAAGAAGTCGAAGGCCTCGCGCAGCCCCGTGCGCAGCGCCTCCAGATCCTCGCTGCGGCCGAACTTCACATAGCTCGCACGGCTGTAGCCGAGCGTCGCCACGAACGCCACCAGCGGGTCGCGGCCTTTGCGCACCCAGGTGAAGTCAGCCTGCATCTGCTGGCCGGGCGGCGTCTCGAAGCGCACCACCGGATCCGGCGCGCCTTGCTTCAGCGGTGCCAGCCAGGCCTTGAGCTGGCTGATGCCGCCGTCGTAGCCGCGCTCGGCGATCTCCCGCAGCAGCACCGTCGCCGGAATCCACCGCGGCTTCGCTTGCTCGACCCGGCCGGCGAGGTAGGCCATGTATGGGTCCAGTTTGGTCGCCCGCGGCGACCTCGGCCCATAGCGGCGAGCATCCTCCTCACGCAAGTACCGCCGCACGGTGTTGCGCGAACAGCCAAGCTGCCTTGCGATCTCCCTGATCCCCTCGCCCCTGCGGGCCATCACACGTATCTCCACTGCTTGCTCCTGGGTCAACATCGACGGCCAAAAGGCCGCCATCCTCGCCCAGGTGGGTCACATTTACTCCGGCGCAGTGGGTCAGTTTTACATCGTCGCTAACACCTTCGCAGGGGCAGTATGTGCGAAGTCATTCCTGATCTTGCGCAGAGTATGGAGATCATCCCAAATTACAGAGGTGATCATTCCCAGCAGGCGGGCTAGATCAATCTTGGCTGAGAGAGTCCCAAGTGCCCCGCTTGGTGAAAACAGCCGTTCTCGCGCCTTCCTGTGATCCTCTAAGAATGACTGCAGCGCCGCTTGGAGCGCCTCCTCTATCCAGGCAAGCCCAATGATGGCAACGCCGCGATCCGTTTGACGCTGCAACTCCGCCATGAGGGCTTGCTCGCGCTCTTTGGCTTCCTGATCGAACGGCATGCGAAGCGCCAGCTAACGTCGAAGATGACCGGCACGCAGCGGCATTCCGCCGCGAGGTGTAAGCACAAAAGCACGACTCGCGGCGCAATGCCGCTGTGTGTCCGCGTCGAACGACCTGTTAGACGGCGTGCAGGTCCGGGCAGCAAGGGAGCTACTTGAGACCATAGTACTTGAGCAGCGCCTCCTTAATCACGTCGTTCGCAACAGCCAATCCCATCTTCCACGTCCCGTTGGCGGCCTTCTTCATGTTGTCCACCAGCCACCCACGAACCTTTGGCCCCATGGGCTCGGCTGCACTGTCAGGCTCCTCAACAGACGCGAGCTGAGCGAGTTCCTGGGCGTCGGCTTCGGGAAGCCCCGAACTCTCAAGAAACCGTGCAAGCCCCTGTGCATCGCGTTCACCGATGTTTATTGCGATTCGCGCACCGTCTCCCGAAGCGGCGACCGACGTGAAGTTGCCGTAGATGATTTGCTGCGCGATCTGAGTTGCGGCCGCGGATTGCTGGCCAGTCGGAGTTGAAGATGGGCCTAGCGCCACGGTCGACGCCTCGGGAATGGATTTCTCCAGTTCGATGGTGAGCTCGAGAACGCGGCTCCGAACGGAGTGTCGGATCGCAGCTAGCGACGCTCTAGAGATCCTTCCCGTGACCGAGTTGCAGGCATAGTCTTCATAGACTTTCCCTTGAAGGAGCAGTATGAGATTTGACGCTTCGATCTGGAGAGCGCCACCCCTCTCGGATGAAGTCAGCAAATCGTCAACTGCGGCGATGCTGTCGCGCATCTCGTACCGCACCCAGGACTTGCCAGCAAACTTTTCAATGAGATATTGTGAGATTGGCGCGTTCTGGATTCCAGAGCCGAAGGGACCAGAGAAGGTCGCGGTGTAGCTCACCGACATCACTCTATAGTCCGGAACTTCAACGCCCTTGGGGTACCCTTCAGATTCGTGCTTCACCCAATCGGCGAGTGGCTGGCTGCCAAGCCGCGCGGCTAGCAATCGCAGCTTCAAGAGAATGGGCCCGAGGTCAGCGTCCTCTTTGACGACCGAGCCTTGGATGTCATGGAGCAGAGACACGTTCTCTCCTCGCCGTCCAACGTAAAGGGGACCGGCACGTTGCGGAAAGGCGCCGCGAGGTGCAGGATATTCGATGGCGCCTCGCGGCGCCTTGCCGCAACGTGTCCGAGTCGTCCGACCTGTTAGCACTCTCAGGCACCGGCCGCCTTTCGTCGCTCTTCCATGCGAGCGCGATCGCGCTCACTTTCCTCATTTCGATCGGTGGAGGAAAAGACGTCCACAGCGAGCCGACCCCTTCCGCGGCTTAGCACTGCCCCGAAATTCTGGCTGAGCTTTTTGACCTCTGATGCAAGCTCGTTCAGGGGATCGTTACCCAGCTCGGAGATTCCCTCATACTGCGCGAAATCGACCGCGAAGCTGTTCGAGTACTGGTACCCCTCTACATCCTCAAAGCTCACAGAGATGTGGAGGAAGGGTTTGAAGACCTCGCCGCCTAGTTCCGTCCCCAGGTCAATGAAGCTAAACACAAAGCTCGAAATCACTTCACCAATCCCCAGGGACTGCAACCCCTGGCGAAACATCGCCAACTTCCGAAACTTCTCGACGACGACGTCGGATCCTTCCGCAACCTCACTTCCGACCCGATCCAAGAACTTGAACTGCACCTTTCGTGCGACGCCTTTTCCAAGATTGGCGATTTTCACGTTCACAAAGTTCACGCCGACACGACTGCTCTCCAATTGAACACCGACATTGGGCCTGATGTTTTCCCGCTTCAGCTCCATCAGCTGCTGAATCTGCGCCTCTCTCAGGTACCAAGTCTCCTTGGCAAGAACGAAGGTGAGGACCGCGATCGCAACGGTAGCGATGGCCGACAGCCAAGATGACAGTGAGTCGGCGGCCATACCGCCATTGCCCTTCAGACTGTTGCCGACGACCAAACCTAGGATGAAGGTGACGGGCACGAGGACCACCATCGAGGTGACCAGAGTTGGAACCAGGTTCCTTGAGGTGCTCGGTGCAGGCATGATGCTCCCGTGAGTGCTAACGTCGGAGTTGACCGGCACGCACCGGCAAGGCGCCGCGAGACGCATGATCAACCACGTGGCTCGCGGCGCCTTGCCGGTGCGTGCCCGTGTCGAACGACCCGTTAGACCTCACTCGCGCCCCCAGAGTTGGTCTTGAACTTTGTCGTGGAACTCGCACAAGGAGAAGCGAGCGTTGTTGATGTACTGCACGTCCGCCTCGAGTCGCGACATATCAAACCTGCGATAGCGGTGCGTCACGCCCGTCTTGCTCGAGACTGCCTTGACGCGCACATAGCTGTCTCGGCGCACTCCGATCCAGTCAGCGTGCGCATACTCGTTGCGCCTACTCGCGCACTCCTTGAGCATCGTCTCCACGGCGCGGGTGTCAGCATGCGAGATCTTGACGGATCCTGCCTCGACGAGCTGGCCATACAACTGCACCAGCGCACGACACTTGGCGGAGTACCCCATTTCGCAGAGGAAGACCTCTAAGCGTTCGTCTTGGTATGGGTCGCGCAGCACAAGTTCTCGGACGAAGTCGGCGACATGGTCTTCGAGTGAGTTGAAGTAGACCACCACCCAGCCCACGGAGGCGACGATCGACTCTAGATAGGAGTCCAGCTCGGGTCCGTCAACGAACTCTAGCTCGTGGTCATTGTTACGGCGGACGTTACGCTCGGTCATGAGGTCTAACGTCGAAGTTGACCGGCACGCGCCGGTAGGCCACCGCGATGTGCACGATCACCTGGGCGCCTCGCGGCGGCCTGCCGGTGCGTGTGTCCGTGTCGAACGACCTGTTAGCCAGCATGCAGCGCGGCCTTGAGTTCCTCGACCGGCATCGGCGGATTCTCCTGATGCAGCATGGCGTGGCAGTTCGGGCAAACCGGTCGTAGATCGGCGATGGGGTCGATCTGGTACTCACCGTCGGTGAGCGCAAGCGGCTTCAGATGATGCACGTGAATGAAACCCTTCCCGAGCTGCCCATATGTTTTCTCGAAGGAGAAGCTGCACACGACGCAGACAGCCCCATAGTGAGAGATGCAGGCCTTTCGCGCCTTAGCGTCACGCTCGTATGCGTTGACTCGGACGTACTTCTTCGCGCCTTCAACGTACTGCTGCCCGGGCGGTAGTTCATCGGGAAACGGACTCGGCCCCTTCATCTTTATAAGGTTCAGCTTCTTCGAGTACGCGCCCAAGCGCTCAGCCGCGGTCTGCAGCTCTGTAGCCGAGAAGAGAGGTTTGAAGCGGTCCTGCAAGATGATGGCTTCAACGGTGAGCTCCGGGTGTCCAGCCTCCAGCAAAGCATCCAGCCCTTTGCGCTGCTGCTCGTTGCGTGGCAACAGCATCCGTTTCACCGTGGGTAGCCCCCCATTGCGCTTAACAGCTTGAAGAAAGCGGCGGCCCCAATACCCTGCCTTTTTGCCGGCGTCGTAGTAGCCCTGCACCAGGGCGTCCGTGAGTTCCTGTTCCAGTGCCACAGAGGTCTCCTTTTGCCGGCTAACGTCGGAATTGACCGGCGACCGGTGAAGAGGGCCGGAGCGAAGCGAAGGACCGCCGCCGGGCGTCCGGGTCGAACGACCTGTTAGCCCTCATTCCGCGGGGCTCTCTGCTTATGTCGAAGCAGGTACCAAGTCTCTTTCGGCAGGATTCCCTGTCGGTTGTCGCTGATTTCCGTCAGAAGATAGCGGGCCTTCTTTCCAATATGGTTCAGCAGGGATTGAGAGAGCTCGCTGGCGCTTGCTTCGGAGATTACGTAAAACGAGTGGGGCAAGTCAGTTCTCCAATGAATGACCGCCCCTTCTTTGTTTAGCCACTCTCGGATTGCCGGCTTGCCGCCCGTTGCATCCGAGAAAACCAGTAGATAAGCCTTTCTCATCAGGCTTCCTTCTCTGGCGCGGTGAGAGCCGGCAAGTCCGGATTGGAAATCACCTCAATGGTGGTCGCCTCAATGACTGCGAGGCTCCCCTTTTCCTCGATAAGTTCCAGAGCCTGCTTCCGTAGCTGGTACCCCTCCGATTGCAGTCGATCTGGTTCCTTGAACATGAAATAGATATAGGCGGCCAAGGCCACGCCGACAGGCACCGTAGCGAGGGTCATGGGCACCCAGGACGGGTTAGAAGATGCAGCCACAGCCACCGCGGAGGGGGCCGATACCAAGCCGCAGATCCACAAGAGCGGATTCATCACGTTCTTCACGTGAACTCGCTCGATGGAACTTTGACTTCGATGGCTTGTGCGGTCCATACGAAACGATGTTACTTGATGAGGGCTAACGTAATGTAGGCAGCGACCAGCGCGCCGCAAACCCGACATGAACAGATCTGAAATCCCGCACCTGCCGAATAACAGCTTCATCGGAGGTGCGGCAAGTTGTTGATCTAATTGGCTATCCGACAACGACTGTCGGATACACACTTGCGCCGATCCGGAACTGAAACCCGCGAGTTCGGCACCTGAGGTGGTGTCTGCCGAATCTGCTGGATCAAGGACATCTGCCCCTCCATCTCCTCTCCGCCAGAGCCTTGCCCGTGGCTCTCGAATTGACTGCTCGCCCGCGCCAAAGCTGAAGGCTTGCTCCAATTCGATCCGGGCGGATTAGTGGACCGAATATAGCGCTGGGTCTCTTCAGGGTTCAGAAGACCTCGCCCAGGTAGCTGTCGATTTAGGTGCGCACCCGCACGCCGGTCTCACGCGGCGGGCGGTGCCTGGCGGGGCTGATTTGTGGGGCGCCGCGAAATGGCTCCGGCCTGGGGCAGCGCGCCGCAGGCGCGCGTTCGTGATCTGACTGGCGGCATCTGTTTGAGCGGAGCGACGAAGGAGCGCAGCGAGTTATGCCGCCCGGGAAGCGGAAGCCCCTGCAAGCGTCAGCGCGCAGGGGTCGCCACACCATGAAGCCACGTCAGGTGCCGCCCGCCGCGCCGCCGGGTGGTCGATTCAGGCGTCGTTCGCGGGCGCGACCGCGGGGCTGCTGAAGGCGGGCGCACTGGATTCCCGCCTTCGCGGGAATGACGGGGAATGCGGTGGCTGGCGCCACCCAGCAAGGAACCCGCTCGCCGGGAGCCGCCTTACACCGCCCTCCGCTGGCTGTGCTCGCGGCACGCCTGGGCGAAGGCCTCCAGGGTTCGTTGGTAGAACGGGTTGGCGGCATGGCGCCACTCGGGGTGCCATTGCACGCCGTAGGCGAAGGCGGTCGCGCGCGTCACGCGCACGCCTTCGACCAGCCCGTCAGGCGCGTGGGCCTCGGCCGCGAGTCCCTCGGCCAGCTTCCTGATCCCCTGCCCGTGCAGCGAGTTGACCAGCGCGCGCGGGCCGCCGGCCCACTGCTCGAAGGCGCTGCCCGGCGCCAGCAGCACGTCGTGCCGCTCGGCGAACTGCGCCTCCAGTTCCTCGTGCTCCGGCTCGCGATGGTCCAGGAAGCCCGCCTCATCGTGCACGCGCTGGTACAAGCTGCCGCCGAGCGCGACATTGATCTCCTGCAGCCCGCGGCAGACGCCGAACAGCGGCGTGCCTTCGGTGATCGCGGTGCGCACCAGCGCCATGGTAAGCGCGTCGCGGCGCGGGTCCAGCAGGTCGGTGTCCAGCGCCTTGGCGCCGAAGTGGCTAGCGTCGACGTTGGAGGGCGAGCCGGTCAGCAGCACGCCGTCGACCAGCGGCAGCAGGTCCTTGACGTCGTTGGCCCCGGCCATGGGGAACAGCACCGGCTGCATGCCGAGCTCGCACACGGCCGCGGCATAGCGGTCGGCCAGCACCGTGTAGCCGCCCGGGTCCGACAGGTCCAGGTGGCGATGGCAGGCCGGCAGCCAGACAAGGGGCTTGTGCGGCACGGGGGCGGGCATGGCGGGATTCTCGCGCTGGGCGGCGCGGGCGGGTGGCGGCCGGGGTGGCGCGTCCGGGCGTCGGGCGCTGGCTTCCCGGATGGGTTCAGCGGGAAGCTCAGCGGATGCTCGGAGGAAGCATTGGATTCCCGCCTTCGCGGGAATGACCAGGGTAAAGGTCTGCCGGACCTCAGCCCGCGAGCTGCTGGAAACCGTCCAGCACGTTGGCTGCGTTGACGCCCACTTCCGCCACCGCATACCCGCCTTCGAACACGAACAGCGTGGGCAGGCCCGCCGCCGCGATGTCCTCGCCGATGCGCAGGTAGTCGGGGCTGCGCAGGTGGAAGCCGGCGATGGGGTCGCCCTCGAAGGTGTCGAGGCCGAGCGAGACGACCAGGGCCTGCGCGCCGTGGTCCGCGATCGTGCGCAGCGCCGTGGCCAGCGCCTCGTGCCAGCGGTCGAAGCCGGTGCCGCGCGGCAGCGGCAGGTTCAGGTTGGCGCCCTCGCCTTTGCCGGCGCCGCGCTCGTCGGCGTAGCCCAGGTAGTACGGGTACTCGGTGTGCGGGTCGCCGTGCACGCTGGCGAAGAACACGTCGGCGCGTTCGTGGAAGATGGCCTGGGTGCCGTTGCCGTGGTGGTAGTCGATGTCCAGCACCGCCACCTTGTCCAGCCCGCCGTCGCGCAGCACCTGTGCGGCGATGGCGGCGTTATTGAGGAAGCAGTAGCCGCCGAAGAAGTCGGCCCCGGCGTGGTGGCCGGGCGGGCGCGTCAGCACGAAGGCGCTGCGATGGCCTTGCAGCAGGTGCCTGGCGCCGGCCACCGCGCAGGCGGCGCCCTGCCGCGCCGCCGTCCAGGTGCCGGAGGTGATCGGCGAGCCGGCGTCGAAGGAGAACAGGCCCATGCGCGCCGGGAAGCTGGCCGGCAGCACGTCGCTGCGGAAGGTGCGGATCGGCCAGTAGGAGGGCAGCGCATCGCGCTCCGCGTTCTTCGGATCGAGCGCCACCCACTCGTCCCAGGCGGTGGAAAGGAAGTCGAGGTAGCGCGGCGCGTGGATGCGGGCGAGCACGTCGATCGTGACCTCCGGCGCCGATTCGATGGGGCCGAGTTGGCGGGCCTGCAGTTCCTGCAGCACGTAGTCGGCGCGGGCCGGCACCTCGAAGCACGGCACCAGCTCGCCGCGGAACATCTCGTGGCGGCCGTGGTGCCGGGCGTGGCGATCGTTGAAGAAGATGTGCATTGGGGGGATTGTGCGCACCCTGTCGTCATCCGCCGCGAAGGCGGAGGGCCCCAGTGCAACGCGCCTGCGGCCCTTGGGCAGGGCGGAGGACTGGATTCCCGCCTTCGCGGGAATGACCAGGGTCGAAGCCCCTGCCCTACTTCGAAGGGACGAGCTCCGCGGGCGCTGCCGCTCCGCGCGCCAGCACCCCCTCCAGCGCCTTCCCCGTGTGCGTCCCCAGCCGCACCACCTCCTCCGGCGGCGCCGCGGCGACCACTTCGCCGCCGGCGTTGCCACCTTCGGGGCCCAGGTCGATGATCCAGTCGGCTTCGGCGATGACGTCGAGGTCGTGCTCGATCACCACCACGCTGTGGCCGCCGTCCACCAGGCGGTGCAGCACGCGGATCAGCTTCTCGACGTCGGCCATGTGCAGTCCCACCGTGGGTTCGTCCAGCACGTACAGCGTGTGCGGCGCCTTCTGGCCGCGGCGCGTGATGTCGTCGCGCACCTTGGACAGCTCGGTCACCAGCTTGATGCGCTGCGCCTCGCCGCCCGACAGCGTGGGCGAGGGCTGGCCCAGGGTCAGATAGCCCAGGCCCACGTCCTTGAGCAGCTGCAGCGGGTGGCTGACGTTGGGCATGGAGGCGAAGAACTCGACGGCCTCGTCCACTTCCATCTGCAGCACGTCGCCGATGCTCTTGCCGCGCCAGGTGACGGCCAGCGTCTCCGGGTTGAAGCGGGCGCCGTGGCAGGACTCGCAGGGCACCTTGACGTCAGGCAGGAAGCTCATCGCGATGGTGCGCACGCCCTGGCCTTCGCAGGTCGGGCAGCGGCCCTCGCCGGTGTTGAAGGAGAAGCGCCCGGGGCCGTAGCCGCGCGCCTTGGCTTCCAAGGTGTCGGCGAACAGCCGGCGGATGGTGTCCCAGAAGCCGATGTAGGTGGCCGGGCAGGAGCGCGGCGTCTTGCCGATCGGGGTCTGGTCGACTTCCAGCACACGGTCGATCACCTGGTAGCCGTCCAGTGCCTCGCAGCCGCTCCACACCGGGTGCTTGCCGCGATCGTCGGCGTCGCGGCCGGCCTTGGTGCTGCGCTGCTGCACCGCCGCCTGCACGTTGTGCAGCAGCACGTCTCGCGCCAGCGTCGACTTGCCGGAGCCGGACACGCCGGTGACGGCGACCAGCCGGCGCAGGGGCACCGTGATGTCGACGTCGCGCAGGTTGTGCAGGTGGGCGCCGCGGAGGTGGAGGAAGGTGACTTCTGCGGCGTCATTCCCGCCGCTCTTTCCGTCATTCCCGCGAAGGCGGGAATCCAGTGCTTCCTCGACGGCGGGACTGGATCCCCGCCTGCGCGGGGATGACGCGTCAGTGGCGATCTCCCGCCGCGCCTTCAGCGGATGCCGCATCGCATGCAGCAGGTAGCGCCCGGTCAGCGAATTCTCGCTGGCCACCAGCTCCTGCGCCGTGCCCTGCGCGATCACGCGGCCACCGCGCTTGCCGGCGCCCGGGCCGATGTCGATGATGTGGTCGGCGCGGCGGATGGTGTCCTCGTCGTGCTCCACCACCACCAGCGTGTTGCCCTTGTCGCCCAGCTTGTGCAGCGCGTCCAGCAGGATCTGGTTGTCGCGCGCATGCAGGCCGATGGTGGGCTCGTCCAGCACGTAGCAGACGCCCTGCAGGTTGGAACCGAGCTGCGCCGCCAGCCGGATGCGCTGCGCCTCGCCGCCCGACAGCGTGGGCGCGCCGCGGTCCAGCGTCAGGTAGCCCAGGCCGACCTCCTCCAGGAACTCCAGCCGGCTGCGGATCTCCGGGATCAGGTCGCGCGCGATGCCCTGCTCGCGCTCGCTCAGGCCGCCCGTGCCCTGCAGGCGCTCGACCCAGCGCCGCACGTCGGTGACCGACAGCGCGGCGATGTCGGCGATGCCGATGCCGTCGAACTTCACCGCCCGCGCCTGCGCGTTCAGCCGCGTGCCCTGGCAGGCCGGACAGCATTCGTCGGTAAGGTCCTCCACCTCGGGCTCGGCGAAGGTCTGCTCGCGGCCCTTGTTGGCGTCCACGCCCAGCACGGTGTCGTCGAAGGCCTTGCGCTGCTCGCGCGTCAGCCGCACGCCGGTGCCCACGCACTCGGGGCACCAGCCGTGCTTGCTGTTGTAGGAAAACAGGCGCGGGTCCAGTTCGGCGTAGCTGGTGCTGCACACCGGGCAGGCACGCCGGGTGGAGAACACCTCGACCTGGCCGATGTGGCGGTGCTCCGCCGTGCCGTTGGCGAAGGCGTCGCGCAGACCGTCCAGCGGCGCCAGCAGGTGCAGCACGCCCTTGCCGTGCTCCAGCGCCTCGGCCAGCTTGTCGCGCAGCAGCGCCTCGTTGGCCGGCGTCACGTCCAGGTCGCACACCGGCAGCTCGATGGTGTGTTCCTTGAAGCGGTCGATGCGCGGGAAACCGGTGGTGGGCAGGAAGTTGCCGTCCACCCGCAGGTGGGAGTAGCGGCGCGCCCGTGCCCACTCGGCCAGCTCGGTGTAGACGCCCTTGCGGTTGACCACCAGCGGCGCCAGCAGGCCGACGTGCTGGCCGCGGTAGCGCCGCAGGATTTGCGCGGCGATGCTGTCGGGCGTCTGCGGGCGCACCTCGGCGCCGTCGTTCACGCAGTGCTGCACGCCCAGCTTCACGTAGAGCAGGCGCAGGAAGTGCCAGACCTCGGTGGTGGTGCCCACCGTCGACTTGCGGCCGCCGCGCGAAAGGCGCTGCTCGATCGCCACCGTCGGCGGGATGCCGTACACCGCATCGACCTCCGGCCGGCCGGCCGGCTGCACGATGCTGCGCGCATAGGCGTTGAGCGACTCCAGGTAGCGCCGCTGCCCCTCGTTGAACAGGATGTCGAAGGCCAGCGTGGACTTGCCCGAGCCCGACACGCCGGTGATCACGCTGAAGCGGTTGTGCGGGATGTCGACCGACAGGTTCTTCAGGTTGTGCTCGTGGGCGTTGACGATCTGGATCGCCGATGCCATCGCCCGCGCCGTGCGGGGCTTGCTCGCCGCCAGCGACGGCTCGGCCGCGCCTATCGTGCCGTCGTACTCGCGCAGCGCCTTGGCGGTGTGCGAGGCCGGGTGCTTGCGCACCTCCTCCGGCGGCCCCTCGGCCACCAGCAGGCCGCCGCCTTCGCCGCCTTCCGGGCCCAGGTCCACCAGCCAGTCGGCGGCCCGGATCACGTCGAGGTTGTGCTCGATCACGATCAGCGAGTGGCCGGCCTCCAGCAGCTTGCGCAGCGCGCGCATCAGCTTGGCGATGTCGTCGAAGTGCAGGCCAGTGGTCGGCTCATCGAACAGGAACAGCGTGCCCTTGCGCGCCAGACCCTGCCGGCTGTTGCTGGCCGACTTGGCGGCCTCGGCCAGGAAGCCGGCCAGCTTGAGGCGCTGCGACTCGCCGCCGGACAGCGTGGGCACCGGCTGCCCGAGCTTCACGTACTCCAGGCCGACGTCGACGATGGGCTGCAGCGCGCGGATCACCTCGCGGTCGTTCGCGAACAGCGCAGCGGCTTCGCTGACCGTGAGCTCGAGCACGTCGGCCACGTTCAGCCGGCGGAAATTGGAATCTGACCCCGATTTCCGCTCGATGGTGATCTCGAGGATCTCGGGCCGGTAGCGGCGGCCGTCGCAGTCGGGGCAGCGCAGGTAGACGTCCGACAGGAACTGCATCTCCACATGCTCGAAGCCGGAGCCGCCGCAGGTGGGGCAGCGGCCGTCGCCGCTGTTGAAGCTGAACTTGGCGGCGGTGTAGCCGCGCTGCCGCGCCAGCGCCGAGGTGGCGAAGATCTCGCGGATGCAGTCCCAGGCGCCGACGTAGCTGACCGGATTGGAACGCGCGGTCTTGCCGATCGGCGACTGGTCGACGAACACCACGTCGCCCAGGTGGTCGGCGCCCAGCAGGCGCTCGTGGTGGCCCGGCGACTCGGTGGCGCGGCCGAAGTGGCGCAGCAGCGCCGGCGCCAGGATGTCCTGCACCAGCGTCGACTTGCCCGAGCCGGACACGCCGGTCACGCACACCAGCCGCTGCAGCGGGAACTCCACCGACAGGTTCTTCAGGTTGTGCTCGCAGGCGCCTTCCAGCACCAGCCGCGGGGTGGCGTCGGTGACCGCGCGCTTGAAGCCCATGCCGACCTGCTTGCGGCCGCCCAAGTAGGCACCGGTCAGGGTGTCGGCGCGGCGCAGTTCGTCGGTGGGGCCGTCGAACACGATGCGGCCGCCGCGCTCGCCGGGGCCTGGGCCCATGTCGATCATGCGGTCGGCGGCCAGCATCACGGCGGGGTCGTGCTCCACCACCACCAGCGTGTTGCCGGCGTCACGCAGCCGCTTCATCGCCTCGGTGATGCGGCCCATGTCGCGCGGGTGCAGGCCGATGCTGGGTTCGTCCAGCACGAACAGCGTGTTGACCAGCGAGGTGCCCAGCGCGGTGGTCAGGTTGATGCGCTGCACCTCGCCGCCGGACAGCGTGCGGCTCTGGCGGTCCAGCGTGAGGTAGCCGATGCCGACGTCGACCAGGTACTTGAGGCGGGTGTTGATCTCCTCGTACAGGAGCTTGAGCGCCTGGTGCTCGCCGGCCGGCGCCCCGCTGTCCGCCTGCGGCTCCAGCCGCGCGAAGAACTTCCGCAGCTTGTCGATCGGCAGCAGCATCAGGTCGTGCAGCGACAGGCCCGGCAGCGCCTCCAGCTGCTCGCGCGTCCAGTCCACGCCCACCGGCAGGAAGCGCTGGGCGGGGTCCAGCACCGCATCGGCGTCCTCGCGGCTGCCCAGGCGCCACAGCAGGCTGTCCAGCTTCAGGCGGGCGCCCCCGCAGGCGCCGCAGGGCGTGTAGCTGCGGTACTTGGACAGCAGCACCCGGATGTGCATCTTGTAGGCCTTGCTCTCCAGGTACTCGAAGAAGCGCCGCACGCCGTACCACTGCTTGTTCCAGCCGCCCTTCTTGAAGTCCGGCGTGCCGTCGATCACCCAGCGCTGCTGCGCGGGCGTGAGCTTGTACCAGGGCGTGTCGCGCGGGATGCCGGCCGCTTCCGCGTACCGCATCAGGTCGTCCTGGCACTCCTGCCAGGCCGGCGTCTGCATCGGCTTGATGGCGCCGGCGCGCAGCGTGAGCTTGTCGTTGGGGATCACCAGCCCGTAGTCGACCCCGATCACGCGGCCGAAGCCGCGGCAGGTCTCGCACGCGCCCACCGGCGAGTTGAACGAGAACATCGAGGGGATCGGGTCGGCGTAGCGGATGTCGCTGTCGGGGCAGTGCAGGCCGGTGGAGAACTTCCACACGACCGGCTCCACTGGGTCATTCCCGCCCCCCACCGTGTCATTCCCGCGAAGGCGGGAATCCAGGGCTTCCTCAACCGACGGGACTGGATCCCCGCCTTCGCGGGGATGACGGAATGCATACGTCGCGTAGACGCTCATCCGCCCCGCGCCGCGCTTGAGCGCCACCTCGATCGCCTCGATCGCGCGCGCCTTCTCCACGCCCTGGATGCGGAAGCGGTCGGCCACCACGTCCAGCACGCGGCGCGGTCCGGTGGGCGTGGCCACTTCGCGCTGCGCCTGCACGCGGGTGAAGCCGCTGGCGGCCAGCCACTGCTCGATCTCCTCCGGCGTGGTGCTGGCCGGCAGTTCCACCGGGAAGGTCACGACCAGCCGCGGATCGCCATCCCTGGTGCGCGCCATCAGCTCGGCATAGACCGTCTCCGGCGTGTCGTGCCGCACCCGCTGCGCCGTCTTGCGGTCGAACAGTTCGGCCGAGCGCGCGAACAGCAGCTTGAGGTGGTCGTTCAGCTCCGTCATGGTGCCGACGGTGGAACGCGACGAGCGCACCGGGTTGGTCTGGTCGATGGCGATGGCCGGCGGAACGCCCTCGACCCGGTCCACCGCCGGCTTGTCCATGCGGTCCAGGAATTGGCGCGCATAGGCGGAGAAGGTCTCGACGTAGCGGCGCTGGCCCTCCGCATAGAGCGTGTCGAACACCAGGCTGGACTTGCCCGACCCGCTGGGGCCGGTGACCACGGTCAGCTCCCCGGTGCGCAGGTCGAGGTCGAGGTTCTTGAGGTTGTGCTGCCTGGCACCGCGAATGCGGATCAAACCCTGTGTCATGTGGCCATGTTCCCGTCGAAGGCGGAACATTCTAGGGATGGGCCCATGTCCTTGCCGGGGTGAGGGCACCGGGGCCCCGGCACGCGGAGCCGCGCGCATTCCGGGCCCGCCTACGCGGGAATTGACGGCATCTTGGGTCATCCTCCGCGAAGGCGGAGGATCCAGACACGGCGCGTAACGCGGGGCCTTACCCGCGCGCGGGCTTGAGCGGCGCCGCTGCGGCCTGCACCGCCGCATCCCAGTTCGCCGCGAACCAGTCGTCGCCCTGCAGGTAGGCGCGCAGCATGGGCAGTGCATCGAAGCCCCAGAACAGCTTGTCGTCCACCGCGAAGGTGGGCACGCCGAACAGGCCGCGGGCGATGGCGTCCTGGGTCGCCTGTTTCAATTCGTTCTTCACGTCCTCGCTGCCGGGGTCGCGCGCCGGCGCCAGCTCCTGCTGCAGCGACTGCAGCCGGCCGGCATCGGCCGCATCGGCGCCGCCGCGCCACACGTGGCGGAACAGCGTCTCGCACACGAAGCGGTTCGGCCCGCAGGCCAGCGCCAGACGCAGCAGGCCCAGAGGATTGAACGGGTGCGCGGCCGGCATCTGCATCGGGATGCCATGGGCATGCGCCTGCCACAGGACCTGTCGATAGGTCCATTCGCGCTTGCCGGCGATCTCGGCCGGCCCGAGCTGCCCGTGGTGCTTGAGCAGGCCGGCGAACAGCACCGGGCGGTACTCGACCTGGTAGCTCAGGCCCTCCAGCGCCTGCGGCAGGTGCTCGAAGGCGAGGTAAGCGTAGGGCGAGATGAAATCGAGGTAGAAGGTGATGGACTTCATGGCTGGGGGTCTCCGGGCTCCTGCGTCGCCGTCGCGCCGGCGCGTTCACCGAGGCGCATCCACACCTCGCGCTTGCCGGCATCGCTCATGGCGGTCCAGCCGGCGATCTCGTCGAGGGTGCGGAAGCAGCCGTCGCACAGGCCGCTGCGCGGGTCCACGCGGCAGACGCAGATACAGGGCGAGGGCACCGGCTCACCGGCCGGCAGGTCGGCGATGGCGCGCAGCTTGCGCTGCACCTGCTTCGCCGCGTAGGAGCTCAAGCCGCCGGCTCCTGCACCACGTCGGCCACCGGCGCACCGGTCAGGCGCTCGAGGTCCTGCGGCCGCAGCTTGAAGACGCCGTGCGGGTGGCCGGCCGCCGCCCAGATCTCCTGGAAGCGGAACAGCTCGCGGTCGATCAGCGTGACCGGCGGCTGCACATGGCCGACCGGCGACACGCCGCCGATCGAGTAGCCGGTGCGCGCCTTGACGAAATCGGCGTCGGCGCGGCCGGTCTTGCCGACCAGGGCGTCGACCTTCTTCTCGTCCACCCGCCGGTCGCCCGAGGTGATCACCAGCACCGCCGCATCGTCGGCCTTGCGCCGGAAGATGATGCTCTTGGCGATCTGGCCGACCGCGATGCCCAGCGCGTCGGCCGCCTGCTGCGCCGTGCGCGCCGCGTCGTCGAGCATCACGGGGGTGTGGGGATGGCCATGGGCCTGCAGCACGCGGGCGACGCGCTGCACGCCGTCGGGGAGGGAGGTGAGTTCAGAGCCGCACATGGTTCGAGTTCTATCCGCTGCGCTTGTTCAAGATCGCCGTCCCCGCCCGCGAGTTCGGCTTGCGCTGCAGGAAGTCGCTGATGTACTTCCCCGCGTCGACCAGCTTATCCAGGTCGATGCCGGTCTCTATGCCCAGGCCCTGCAGCATGAAGACCACGTCCTCGGTCGCAACGTTGCCGGTGGCGCCCTTGGCGTAGGGGCAGCCGCCCAGGCCGGCCACGGAGGCGTCGTACTGCCAGACGCCCATTTCCAGGCTGGCCAGCGTGTTGCCCAGCGCCTGGCCGTAGGTGTCGTGGAAGTGGCCGGAGATGTCGTCGATGTCGTAGTGCTTCAGCGCCGCTTCCATCGCGGCCTGCACCTTGCGCGGCGTACCCACGCCGATGGTGTCGCACACGCCCACGTGGTGCACGCCGATCTGCTTCATCAGCTTGGCGACCAGTTCCACCCGATCGGGCGCGATCTCGCCCTCGTAGGGGCAGCCGACCGCCGTGGAGATCGCGCCGCGCACGTGGATGCCCTTGGCGCGCGCCGCCTCGACCACCGGGGCGAAGCGCTCGATGCTCTCGGCGATGGAGCAGTTGATGTTCTTCTGGCTGAAGGCCTCGCTGGCGGCGCCGAACACCACGACCTCGTCGGGGCGGCTGGACAGCGCGGCCTCGAACCCCTTCATGTTGGGCGTGAGCACCGAATAGCGCACGCCCGGCTTGCGCTGGATGCCGGCCATCACCTCGGCCGCATCGGCCATCTGCGGCACCCACTTGGGCGAGACGAAGCTGGTGACCTCGATGTCCTTCAGCCCGGCGTCCTGCAGCCGGTGGACGAGGCCGATCTTGACCTCGGCGGGCACGTGGCCCTTCTCGTTCTGCAGCCCGTCGCGCGGGCCGACGTCGACGATCTTGACTCGGGATGGCAGTTTCATGGCGTTGCTCGCTGGTGTCGCAGTTCAGTATCCCCGGGTCCGGTCAACCACACCGGCCACGGGCTCTCCGCGTTCCATCGCCCGGATCTTGCCGGCGATCTGGGCGATGCTCTCGTCGCGCAGGGTGCGCGCCGAGGTGTGCGGCGTCAGGGTGATCCTGGGGTGCCGCCAGAACGGGTGCTCCGGCGGCGGCGGTTCCTCGCGCAGCACGTCGAGGGTGGCGCCGGCCAGCTGCCCCTGCTCCAGCAGCGCCAGCAGGTCGGGTTCGACCAGGTGGCGGCCGCGCGCTGCGTTGACCAGGTAGCCGCCCGGCATCAGTCGGCCCAGCGTGTGGCGGTCGAGGATGTTCTCGGTGTCGGGCGTCAGCGGCAGCAGGCAGACCAGGATGCGGCTGGCGGCCAGGAAATCGTCGAGCTGCCCGCGGCCGGCGAAGCAGCGCACGCCCTCCAGCTGCCGCGGCGAGCGGCTCCAGCCGTTGACCGTGAATTCGAACTGCTGCAGGGCGCGGGCGACCCGCGCGCCCAGCACGCCCAGCCCCATCACGCCGACCGGCCACTCGGCCCGCAACCGCGGCTTGCGGAACGACCACTTGCCGGCACGCATGTCGGCCTCGTAGCCATCGAGCTCGCGGAAATGGCGGATCACCGCCTGGCAGACGAACTCGGCCATCTGCACCGACATGCCGGCGTCGTCCAGCCGCACCAGCTGCGCGTGAGGTGGCAGCCGCAGTTGCAGCAGGGCATCGACGCCGGCGCCCGTGTTGAACAGGGCCTTGAGCTGGGGCTGCTCATCGAGCATCTGCTGCGACGGCGCCCAGACCACCGCGTAGTCGGCCGGCGGCGCGCCGGGCGCCCATTCGGCCACCGCGGCTTCCGGCAGGGCGGCCTTCAGGCCTTCGAGCCAGGGGGCCGGCTTGTGGCCGGCCGCATGGAACAGGATGCGCATCCCGCTATTGTCGACGCCCCGCTTCAGGCCGCGTCGAGGCGCAGCAGCTCCGCGCCCTCGTCGACCTGGTCGCCGGGCGCGTACAGCAGTTCGGCCACGATGCCATCGGACGGGGCGGCGATCGTGTGCTCCATCTTCATGGCTTCCAGCACGGCGAGCGCCTGGCCCTTCTTCACGGCGTCGCCCGCCTTCACGGCGAAGGACACCACCTTGCCCGGCATGGGCGCCGTCAGCCGGCCGCCCTCGGACAGGCCCTCGCCGGCGTGCGCCAGCAGGTCGACGGCGACGATGCGGGTCGCGCCTTCGGGCGTGAAGACGTGGTCGGTCTCGCCCTGCGCGTGGACCTGCACCCGCGTGCGCCGGCCCGCGAACTGCAGGTCGATGGCACCGTCGGCGCTGGCTTGGAATTGCAGCGGACCGGCCAGGCCGTCGGCCGTCAGGTGCAGGGAGCCGTCGCGCCGATAGGTCAGCTCGGCCTCGCGCTGCTCGCCGCCGAAATCGAAGGCAAAGCGCCGGGTCGCTTCCCCGTACGCGCGCCAGCCGTCGCGGCGGCTGAACGGATCGCTGCCCTCCTCCGCCCGCTCGCGCTGCAGGGCACTGGCGACCGCCGCGGCCGCTGCAATGGCGAAGCCGACCGGCTCCTGGCCGAACAGCGCCGCCGCTTCGCGCGGAATCAGCGCCGTGTCCAGGTCGGCCTGCGAGAACGACCGGCTGCGGGCCACCTGGCGCAGGAACTGCACGTTGGTGGACAGGCCGACGATCCGGGTGCGCGACAGCGCCTCGTCCAGCCGGGCCAGCGCCTGCTCGCGCGTGTCGCCGTGCACGATCAGCTTGGCGATCATGGAGTCGTAGAAGGGCGTGATGGCATCGCCTTCGCGCACGCCGTCGTCGATGCGAGGCAGGCCCTGCGTGGACGGCGTGAACGCCACGTGGTCCGGCGTCCGGTACACCACCAGCTGGCCGGTGGCCGGCAGGAAGTTGTTCTCCGGGTTCTCGGCGCAGATGCGCGCCTCGATCGCATGGCCGTGCATGCGCAGCTCGTCCTGCTTCAGCGGCAGCGGCTCGCCGGCGGCCACGCGCAGCTGCCACTCCACCAGGTCGAGGCCGGTGATGGCCTCGGTCACCGGGTGCTCCACCTGCAGGCGGGTGTTCATCTCCATGAAGAAGAAGTCCATCTCGCCGCCGGGGCGCTGCTCGACGATGAACTCCACCGTGCCGGCACCGACGTAGCCGACCGCGCGCGCGGCAGCGACCGCCGCTTCGCCCATGCGCTGGCGCATCTGCGGCGTCATGCCGGGCGCCGGCGCCTCCTCCAGCACCTTCTGGTGGCGGCGCTGCACCGAGCAGTCGCGCTCGAACAGGTAGACCAGGTTGCCGCGGGTGTCGCCGAACACCTGGATCTCGATGTGCCGCGGGCGCTGCACGTACTTCTCGATCAGCACCGCGTCGTCGCCGAAGCTGTTGCGTGCCTCGCGTTGGCAGGACGCCAGCGCCGCGTCGAAGTCCTCGGCCTTGTCCACCGCGCGCATGCCCTTGCCGCCACCACCGGCGCTGGCCTTGATCAGCACCGGGTAGCCGATGCGCGCCGCCTCGCTGCGCAGCAGCGCCGGGTCCTGGTTGGCGCCGTGGTAGCCGGGCACCAGCGGCACGCCGGCCTGCTCCATCAGCCGCTTGGACTCGGCCTTCAGGCCCATGGCCTGGATCGCCGACGCGGGCGGGCCGATGAACACCAGCCCGGCCTCGGCGCAGGCGCGCGCGAAGTCCTCGTTCTCGCTCAGGAAGCCGTAGCCGGGGTGGATGGCCTGCGCGCCGGTGGCGCGCGCCGCCTCCAGGATGCGTTCCCAGCGCAGGTAGCTGTCCTTGGGCGAGGGACCGCCGATCAGGACCGATTCGTCGCAGGCGGCGACGTGCTTGGCGCCGGCGTCGGCCTCGGAGTACACGGCCACGGTCTTCACGCCGAGGCGGCGCGCGGTGGCGGCCACGCGGCAGGCGATCTCACCGCGGTTCGCAATCAGGATCTTCTTGAACATGGTTTCTTCTCAGGGCAGCCGGCGCATACGGCGCCCGGCGAAAAAGTCACGCAACTCCCGCACCACGACTCGCAGGAACTTGATCAGCACCACCAGCAGCACGACGGCGGCGATCACGCTGGCGACCAGCACCACGGTGAAGATCACCGGGTGCGTGGCCGACAGCCACAGCAGGAACAGCACCCAGCCGTCCTCGAACAGCGACACCGCCACGTTGGAGAAGGGCTCGGGCGAGGTGTTGACCGCCGCCCGCGTGGTCATCTTGGTGGCATGGCTGGTGGCGGCCAGCCCGCCGCCCACCAGCGCGGCGATCCAGGCCATGGCCGTGCTGTCGGCGCCCAGCGCGCCCGCGGCCAGCGCCGCGCCCGCCGGGATGCGGATCAGCGTGTGCACGGCGTCCCAGACCGAGTCCAGGTAGGGAATCTTGTCGGCGAAGAATTCGATGAACAGCATGAAGCCGCTGGCACCCAGCACGGCCGGATGCTCCAGCACGTGCAGCCCGGCCGGCAGCTGGACCCAGCCGAGGAAACCGGCCAGGCCGGTGAAGAACACCGCCGCATACAGCCGGAAGCCGCTGGCGAAGCCGAGCGCCGCCGCCAGCGCGAGGAACTGCGGCGGGTCGATGAGGGCGGGCCAGGTGTCCATGGGCGTGCATCGTCATGGGCGCGATACCGGGGGCAGGCTCCGGACCAGCCCATGAAAGCGGACGCACTGGATCCCCGCCTTCGCGGGGATGACCCGATGGGGACGGCGTCGCGCCAGCGTGCCCATCGCCCATCACCCCTGCGGCAGCAGCCAGTTCGGCTTGCGCTTTTCCAGGAAGGAGCGCACGCCTTCGCGGCCCTCCTCGCTGGAGCGGATGTCGGCGATGCCTTCCACCGTGCGGCGGATCAGGCCGGCGCCGATGTCGCGGCCGGCGACGTCGTGCACCAGCTGCTTGCAGGCCTTCACCGCTTCCGGGCCGGCGTTGACCAGCGCCCGCGCGATCTCGGCCACCTTGGCGTCGAGCTGGGCGGCCGGCACCACCTCGTGCACGAAGCCCATGCGCAGCGCCTCGGCCGCCGTGAAGCGCTCGGCGGTGAGAAACCAGCGATGCGCCGCGCGCGCACCCATGGCGCGGATCACGTAGGGACTGATGGTGGCGGGGATCAGGCCCAGCTTCACTTCGCTGAGGCAGAACTGCACCGGCTCGGCCACCACCGCGATGTCGCAGGCGCTCACCAGCCCCATGCCGCCGGCGTAGGTGTCGCCGTGCACGCGCGCCACGGTCGGCTTGGGCAGCCGGTACAGGACTTCCAGCATGCGGGCCAGCCCGCTGGCGTCCTCCAGGTTCTGCTCGCGCGTGTAGTCGGCCACGCGCTTCATCCAGTTGAGGTCGGCGCCGGCACAGAAGGCCGGGCCGTTGCCCGCCAGCACCACGCAGCGCACCTCGGGCCGCTGGCCGAGCTCGTACAGCACCGCGGTGAGTTCCGCGATGACCTCGTCGTTGAAGGCGTTGCGGACCTCGGGCCGGTTCAGCGTCACGGTCGAGACGCCGGCCTCGTAGCGCAGTTCCAGGTTCTTCATCGTCACTCCCGATCTCAGTAGCGCTTGGCCACTTCTTCCAGCATCACCTCGGTGGCGCCGCCGCCGATGGCCAGCACCCGGGCGTCGCGCCACAGCCGCTCCACCGCCGTCTCGCGGATGTAGCCCATGCCGCCGTGGAACTGCTGGCAGGTGGACACCACCTCGTTGACCAGCTCGCCGGTGAGCGCCTTGAGCATGGACACATCCTGCACGATGTCGTGCCCCTGCGTGACGCGCCAGGCGCAGTGGTACATGAACTGCCGGGCTGCGCGCGTCTTGGCATCCAGCATGCTCAGCCGCTGGCGGATCACCTGCTGGTCCCACAGGGGGCCGCCGAAGGCCTGGCGCTGGCGCACGTAGTCGAGGGTGAGCCGCAGCGCCTGCTGGCAGTGGCCCACCGCCATCGCGGCCAGCGCGATGCGCTCGGTCTGGAAGTTCTTCATCACCGAGTAGAAGCCCTTGCCCTCCTGGCCCAGCAGGTTGGCGGCGGGCACCCGGACGTTGTCGAGCACCAGCTCGGCGGTGTCGGAGGACAGCCAGCCGCTCTTCTTCAGCGCGCGGCCGACCGAGAAGCCCGGCGTGCCCTTCTCGACGATGAACATCGAGACTTCGCGCTTGCCGGGGCCGGACTTGGCGGCGATGAAGTACAGGTCGGCGTGCACGCCATTGGTGATGAACATCTTGGTGCCGTTCAGCACCCAGTCGTCGCCATCCCGGCGTGCGGTCGTGCGGATGCCCGCCACGTCGGAGCCCGCGCCCGGCTCGGTGATGCCGACCGCGCAGATCGCCTCGCCGGCGGTGACGCGGCGCAGGTACTTGTCCTTCTGCGCCGGGCTGCCCGCGTGGTGCAGGTGCGGGCCGGCCATGTCGGTGTGGACCAGCACGGTGATGATGAAGCCGGCGAAGGTGGACTGCGACAGCGCCTCGGCGAACACCAGGTTGGTGAGCGCGTCGGCTCCGGCGCCGCCGTACTCCGGCTCGTACATCAGGCCGAACAGGCCGGCCGCGCCCATGCGGCGCAGCACCTCGCGCGGCACGAAGCCCTGCTCCTCCCAGGCCTGGCCGTGCGGCTCGACTTCCTTCGCGATGAAGCGCGCGACCTGCTCGCGCAGCAACTCGTGCTCGGGGGTGAGATAGATGCTCTCCTGCATGGCTTACATCCGGAACACGCCGAACTTCGGCTCGCCGACCGGCGCGTTGTAGGCCGCCGACAGGCCCAGCGCCAGCACCCGGCGCGTGTCGGCGGGATCGATCACGCCGTCGTCCCACAGCCGCGCCGTGGCGTAGTAGGGATGACCCTGCAGCTCGTACTGTTCCAGCAGCGGCGCGCGGAAGGCTTGCTCCTCCTCGGCGCTCCAGGAGCCGCCACGCGCCTCGATGCCGTCGCGCTTGACGGTGGACAGCACGCTGGCGGCCTGCTCGCCGCCCATCACCGAGATGCGCGCGTTCGGCCACATCCACAGGAAGCGCGGCGAGTAGGCGCGGCCGCACATGCCGTAGTTGCCGGCGCCGAAGCTGCCGCCGATGATCACGGTGAACTTGGGCACGCTGGCGGTGGCCACCGCGGTCACCATCTTGGCGCCGTGCCGGGCGATGCCCTCGTTCTCGTACTTGCGACCGACCATGAAGCCGGTGATGTTCTGCAGGAACACCAGCGGGACCTTGCGCTGGCAGCACAGCTCGATGAAGTGGGCCGCCTTCTGCGCGCTCTCGGAGAACAGGATGCCGTTGTTGGCGATCAGGCCCACCGGCATGCCCTCGATGTGGGCGAAGCCGCACACCAGCGTGGTGCCGTAGCGGGCCTTGAACTCGTGCAGCTCGGAGTCGTCGACGATGCGGGCGATGATCTCGCGCACGTCGTAGGGCTTGCGCGTGTCGGTCGGCACCACGCCGTGCAGCTCCCGGGGGTCGTACTTCGGCGGGCGCGGCTCGCGCAATTCCACCGGCGGCCGCTTCTCGCTCGGCAGCGTGCCGACGATCTGCCGGGCCAGCGCCAGCGCGTGCAGGTCGTTCTGCGCCAGGTGGTCGGCCACGCCGGACAGGCGCGTGTGCACGTCGCCGCCGCCCAGGTCCTCGGCCGACACCACCTCGCCAATGGCCGCCTTCACCAGCGGCGGGCCGCCCAGGAAGATGGTGCCCTGGTTCTTCACGATGATGGTCTCGTCGCTCATCGCCGGCATGTAGGCGCCGCCGGCCGTGCAGGAGCCCATCACCACCGCGACCTGGCCGATGCCCTGGGCCGACAGGTTGGCCTGGTTGTAGAAGATGCGCCCGAAGTGCTCGCGGTCGGGGAACACCTCGTCCTGGTTGGGCAGGTTGGCGCCGCCCGAGTCCACCAGGTAGATGCAGGGCAGCCGGTTCTGCTGCGCGATCTCCTGCGCCCGCAGGTGCTTCTTGACCGTCATCGGGAAGTAGGTGCCGCCCTTGACGGTGGCGTCGTTGCAGACGATCACCACGTCGCGCCCGCTGACCCGGCCGATGCCGGTGATCACGCCCGCGCTGGGCGCCGCGTCGTCGTACATGCCGTGCGCGGCCATCGGCGACAGCTCCAGGAAGGGCGTGCCGGGGTCCAGCAGCATCTGCACCCGGTCGCGCGGCAGCAGCTTGCCGCGCGCGGTGTGCTTGGCGCGGGCGGCCTCGCCGCCGCCGAGCGCGTGGCGCGCCACCTGGGCCTGCAGGTCCTCCACCAGGGCGCGCATGGCCTGGGCGTTGGCCTGGAACTCGGCGGAACGGGGATTGAGTTGGGTCTCCAGAACGGGCATGTGTCTCTCGGTGGGAAGCCGCAGCTTTGTCCCGTGGAGACTACGCCAGCCGCTGGCCGCGTGCCTGCCGGATAGGTTGCAAATCGTGCCACACTCCCGGCATGCCCATCGCTGCCGCGCGGGGGCCGGGCCGGCCCCCGGCCACCGCCACCCCGATCGCCTTCGCCAAAGCCATCGCCGCGGCCTACCGGCGCTACGGCCAGTCGCCGGAGCAGGCCCTGCGGATGGCACAGATCACGCCAGCGCACTTGCGCCAGCCGCAAGGGCGGATGACGGCCCGGCAGATGGAACTGGTGTCGGCCACCGCCATGCAGGAGCTGGACGACGAGGGCCTGGGCGCCTTCAGCCGCAGGCTGCCCTGGGGCAGCTACGGCCTGCTGGCCCGCGCCTCGCTCACGGCGCCGGACCTGGGCATCGCGCTGCGGCGCTGGTGCCGCCACCACGGGCTGCTGGTGCCCGACATCCGGCTGTCGCTGTCGACCAGCGGCGAGCTGGCCACCATCAGCCTGCTCGAAGTGCGGCGGCTGCGGCCGGCCGCGCGCGAGCTGTCGATCGCCTTCATCCTGCGCAACGTGCACGGGCTGGCCTGCTGGTATGTCGACTCGCGCATCCCGCTGCAGGGCGCGAGCTTCCCCTTCGCCGCGCCGCCGCACGCCGACGCCTATGCGCACATGTTCCCCGGCGGCCCGCTCGCGTTCGGCGAGGCCGGCGCGCCGGCCTCGATCCGCTTCGACGCGCGCTACCTGGCGCTGCCGCTGCGCCGCGACGAGAAGGCGCTGACGCTGCTGCTGCGCCATCGCGCGCTCAGCCTGACGGTGCTGCAGTACCGGCGCGACCGGCTGCTGGTGCCGCAGGTGCGGCAGGTGCTGTCGGCGCATCCCGAGCGCAGCCACAGCGCCGAGGCCGTGGCCGACCTGCTGCACGTGTCGGCCCGCACGCTGCACCGGCAACTGAAGGTGGAGGGAGCCAGCCTGCAGCAGCTCAAGGACGAGGTGCGCTTCGAGCGCGCGCGCGACCTGTTGCTGCGCACCGCCCGCCCGCTCAAGCAGGTGGCCGCGGCGGCCGGCTTTCGCAACGAGAAGAGCTTCGCCCGTGCGTTCAAGGCGCGCATGGGGGTCGCGCCCGGCGAGTTCCGCGTCGCCGGCGAGGGGGCCCGGCGCCCCTGACGGCCGGGCGCCACCGGGGCGAGCGGGCCGCTAGGTCCGGGGCGCCGTCGGCGGGATCAGCGGCGTAGGCGGTGGCCAGCGGGAATCCGGCACGCCCTCGGCAGCGGGAACCGGCGGCCCCCGGTGCAGGATGCGCGCCGCCAGCCCCTGCGGGCAGCACAGGGCCATCGCCGCCGTCACCCACCAGCGGCGGCCCGCCATGGCGTGCCGCGCGCCCATGAGCAATGCGAAGGCCGCGCCGCGCTCGCCGGCGGCGATCGCCTCGCGCGCCATGTTCAGCCCGAGCTGGTCAGCCAGGCGCAGCGCCGACCGGCGCCGCCGCGGATCGAAGCCGCGCGCCCGCACGCGCCGGCGCAGCCGGTCCACCCAGGGCGGCTGGCACCAGGGCTGGCGGCCATCGGACAGGCTGTCGGCCACCCCCACGCGATAGGCCGCCAGGGGTGCATGGACCAGGGCGATGGGCGTGCGCTCGGAGATGCGGAACCACAGCTCGAGGTCCTCGCCGAAGCTCTCGCCCGGCTGGAAGCAGGGCTGCAACTGCTGCAGCACGCGGCGGCGCACCGCGATCGAGCCGGTGAACAGGGTGGGCCCGCGCATCCAGCGCGCGGCCAGGTCCTCGATCAGCTCGATGCGGGGCGGACCGGGCGGCACGGGCCAGCGCGCCGGCGGCGCCGTGCCCGCGCCGGTGAATTCGACGAAGCGGCTGGCGACGCAGTCCACCTGCGGGTAGGCGCGCTGGGTGGCGCGCAGCGTGGCGAGGAACTGCGGGTGCTGCCAGTCGTCGGCATCGAGGAACACCACCCATTCGCCGCGCGCCAGTTCGATGGCCTTGTTGCGGGCCGCGGAGACGCCGGCATTGGGCTGGCGCACCACCCGCACGCGCGGATCGGCCAAGCCCTCGGCCAGGTCGGCGCCACCGTCGGTGGAGCCGTCGTCCACGACCAGCAGCTCGAAGCGGCCGAAGGTCTGGGCCAGCACGGAGCCGAGCGAACCGAGGACGAAGGGCGCCTTGTTGTAGAGCGGCACCACCACCGAGAACGGGAGGATCGACGGGTCCGCCTGGGGTGCCACCGGGCCCGGATCCGAAAGGCGATGTCCGGGGGTCGCTGCAGCCAGTGGAGGTGCCATGCGGCCATTCTGGGCCGGCACGGCTGAGGCTGCGATAGCTCGTTAGGGCCTTGGGGAAAAGCCGGTTGCGGCGCCGTTGGCGACGGAACTTGCCGCCGCGAACGGGCCTCGTGGCTTCAGGCGCCGGGCGCCGAGGTGCGCAGGGTGCCGGGTTGCACGCTGCCGACACCGGGGCCGCCGACGCGCAGCTCGCCGCCCTCGATGAACACGCGCGATCCGACCGCCACCGGTTCGGCGCGGCGGATGGTGCGCACGCTGCCGTCTTCCATGCGCACCTGCACGTCGTAGGCCACGGTGGAGCGCACGCGCTTCTCCACTTCGTGACCGGCCACGCCGCCGCCGACGGCGCCGAGCACGGTCATCACCTTCTTGCCGTTGCCGCCGCCGACCTGGTTGCCCAGCAGGCCGCCGACCACGGCACCGCCCACGGCACCCAGCCCGCTGCCCTGGCCCTTTTCCTTCACCTCGTGCACGGCCTGCACCGTGCCGCAGGTGGCGCAGATGGCCGCGCGAGTGGCCTGGACCGGGGCCGGCTGCGCATGGACCGGCGCCTGGGCGACGACCTGCGGTTGCGGTTGCGTCCGCACCGGGGCGGGTTTGGGCGCCGGGCGCGCGACCTTGACCGGCGCAGGCGCCGGAGCGGGTGCGGCCTGCGCCACCGGGGTTGCGGGCTGCGGGGCGGCCTGCAACTGGGCCGGCGCGACCTGCTGCTGGCCGGCGACCTCGGTCGGCGCGACCTGCGAGGTCGTGGCCACTTGCGGCGGCTCGGGGCTGTCGATGGCGCGCATCACCAGCGCGCCGCCCAGCCCGGCGGTGGCCAGGGCCATTGCGCCGAGGGCCACCCAGATGGCGCGCGGGACGGCGGCCAGCGAGGAAGACGGAGCGGCAGGAGCGGAAGCGTTGGGGTTCAGGACAGCAGTCATGGAAGGGCTCGGTGGTTGTTGGCTTGTTTATAACGGCCGAGCTTGGGCGCGAGCACGTCGCTCGTGTTGAACTTTGTGTCGCTTCGTCACGGGCCCGCGCAGCGGGGACCCGCGGGATCCGCTACTGGTCCAGCCAGCGCGCGATCGGCGCCCACTGCGCCAGGTCGCGCTCGACGCGCGCCGGCGACAGGTCGAACAGCGTGAGGCCGCGGGCGGCCAGGTGCACGTAGTTCTGGGTCGGCCGCAGCTCGCCCAGCACCGGCAGGCCCAGGCCCTTGACGAAGGCCTGCAGCTGGTCGGCCGCCAGCGTGCGGTTGTCGACGCGGGTGCCGACGATGCCGACTTGCAATCCGCGCGTCTTGTGGTGCGCGGCCAACTCGTCCAGGAAGGCGCGGGTGGCGAAGATGTCGAACACGCTGGGCGACAGCGGCACGACCACCTTGCTGGCGGACCCGAGCAGCTCGCGCAGCTCCTTGCCGTGCAGCCCGGCCGGCGTGTCGATCACCACGTGGGTGGTGCCCCTGGGTGGCCGGGCGACCTTGCCTTCGCTGAGGTCCCAGCCCTGGATGGGCCGCGCCGTCGGCGGACGCAGGCCCAGCCACAGCCGGCTGGACTGCTGGCGGTCCGCATCGCCCAGCATGACCGCATGGCCCTGGCTGGCGAAATGACCCGCGATGTGGGTGGCGACGGTGGACTTCCCGACACCGCCTTTGGGATTGGCAACGACCACGACCGGCATGGGCACACCTCCGAAAGGGAGCGGTCCGATCCGGCAGGGCCGCTTGCGCCCTATGTTACCGGCACGGATGAGTCGGTTGCCGCAGCCGGCCTCAGGCGGCCAGGAAGCCGTCCCAGACCAGCTTCAGGCCGGTCAGCAGCATGCCCAGGTAGACCAGCCGGTAGAACAGCACGGGCCGGATGCGGTGCGCCAGATTCACCCCGATCGCCACTCCGATGGGCGCCAGCGGCAGCAGGACGATGGAGGTGGCCATGTTGGGCAGGTCCAGCAGGCCCAGCCACGCGTAGGGGATCCACTTGCTCAGGTTGATGGCGAAGAAGAACACCGCCATCGAGGCCGTGTACACGGTGGGCGCCAGCCGCATCGGGAGCACATAGGCGTTCACCGGCGGGCCGCCGGCGTGGGCGATGAAGCTGGTGAAGCCGGAGGTGGTGGTCAGCACGGCGCCCAGCCAGCGGGGCGGCGCGGGGCTGTCCTGGCGCGGGGGGAACAGCACGCGCTGGGCCAGGAAGAGGAGCGTGAAGACCCCCACGATGCCGGCCACCAGGTGCGCGTCGAGCAGCTTGAACAGCAGCGTGCCGACCACGGTGCCGAGCAGGCCGAAGGGCAGCAGGAAGCGGATCAGCTTCCAGTCGAAGTGGCCGCGCCAGGCCCGCAGGCCGAGCACGTCCATCACGAACAGCAGCGGCATCAGGATGGCCGCCGCCTGCGGCACGGTGACCGCCATCGCCATCAGCGGCACGGCCAGCGAGCCGAAGCCGGCACCGAAGCCGCTCTTGCTGATCCCGAGCAGCAGGACGGCGGGAATCGCGGCCGCGTAGAAGCCGGCGTCGGTGATCAGCGGGAAGGACAAGGCGGGATCAGACCCGCTCGAGGATCACGGCGATGCCCTGGCCGACCCCGATGCACATGGTGCACAGCGCGTAGCGGCCGCCGCTGCGGTGCAGCTGGTTGACCGCGGTGGTGGCCAGGCGCGCGCCGGAGGCCCCGAGCGGATGCCCCAGCGCGATGGCGCCGCCGTTCGGGTTGACGCGCGGATCGTCGTCTCGCAGCCCGAGCTGCCGCAGCACGGCCAGGCCCTGGGCGGCGAACGCTTCGTTCAGTTCGATGACGTCGATCTGCTCCAGCTTCAGGCCAGTGAGCGCCAGCACCTTCTGCGTGGCCGGTGCGGGGCCCATGCCCATGACGCGCGGCGGCACACCGGCGGTGGCCATGCCGACCACGCGGGCGCGCGGCGTCAGTCCGTGACGGGCGGCGGTGCCTTCGTCGGCCAGCAGCAAAGCGCAGGCCCCGTCGTTGACGCCACTGGCGTTGCCGGCGGTCACGCTGCCGTCGGGGCGCACCACGCCCTTGAGCTTGGCGAGGGCCTCCATCGAGGTCTCGCGCGGGTGCTCGTCCTTCGCCACCACCACCGGATCGCCCTTCTTCTGCGGGATGGTGACCGGCGCGATCTCGGCCTCGAAGAAGCCGGCCTTCTGCGCCGCCACCGCCTTGAGCTGCGAAGCCAGCGCCATGCGGTCCTGGGCCTCGCGCTCGATGCCGTATTCGGCCGCCACGTTCTCCGCCGTCTCGGGCATGGAGTCGATGCCGTAGCGCTCCTTCATCAGCTTGTTGACGAAGCGCCAGCCGATGGTGGTGTCGTAGACCGCGTTGCTGCGCGAGAACGCGGACTCGGCCTTGGGCATGACGAAGGGCGCGCGGCTCATGCTCTCGACGCCGCCGGCGACCAGCAGCGAGGCTTCGCCGGCCTTGATGGCGCGGGCGGCGGTGCCCACCGCGTCCAGGCCCGATCCGCACAGGCGGTTGATGGTGGCGCCCGGCACCTCGATCGGCAGCCCGGCCAGCAGCGCGGCCATGCGGGCCACGTTGCGGTTGTCCTCGCCGGCCTGGTTGGCGCAGCCGTACAGCACGTCGCTGACCGCCTGCCAGTCGGCCTTGGGGTTGCGCGCCACCAGGGCCCGGATGGGCAGCGCGGCCAGGTCGTCGGTGCGCACCGAGGACAGGGCGCCGCCGTAGCGGCCGAAGGGGGTGCGAATGGCGTCGCAGATAAAGGCTTGCTGGCTCATGGGGGCTCCGGGGACGTCGATAGCAGCTCGAATCCGCGATTTTCGCCGACGCCCGAGGTGTTAGCCTCCGGCCCATGTTCAACCCCTCCCAGCAGGATGTGCGGCGCTTCTTCTGCGCCGTCCATGCCAAGGCCCGCGCCGGGCAGCCGCTGGACGCGCTGGAGACGCTGGCCAGCCAGTGGCTGCTGGAGCATCCGGAATACGACCCCGACCTCGCCGACGCCGAAGCGGCAGTGGCCCGGGTCTACGACGGCAGCGACGGCCAGGCCAACCCTTTCCTGCACCTGTCCATGCACCTGTCGATCAGCGAGCAGTGCTCGATCGACCAGCCGCGCGGCATCCGCCAGGCGGTCGAACTGCTGGCCGCCCGCCGCGGCTCGCTGCACGACGCGCACCACGAAGCCATGGAGTGCCTGGGCCAGATGCTGTGGGAAAGCCAGCGCGCCGGACGCCCGCCCGACGGCGAGGCCTACGTGGCCTGCGTGCAGCGAAGGGCCACGAAAGACTGAGCCGGGCTCGCCCACAAAAGACAAGGCCCGCCAGAGGCGGGCCTTGTCTGCTATTGGCGTATCGGCTTACTTGAAACGGGACTCCGGCACCGTCTCCAGCTCGCCGTCCAGGCTGCCGATGTAGTCGGCCATGGCCTTGAGTTCGGCGTTGCTGAACTGCTTGGCGACGCCGCCCATGACGGCGTTGCCGCGGCCCACCGGGCCCTTGGCATCGGCCTTGTACGACTTCAGCGCGACGAACAGGTAGTCCTTGTGCTGGCCGGCGATCTTCGGGTAGTTGGGGGCGATCGGCTTGGAGAAGTTGACGCCGTGGCAGGAGACGCAGGCGCCCTTCTGCAGCAGGGCCGCGACCGGCGCGGCAGGCTCCCGGCTCGGCTTCTCGGCCACCGGCTCGTTGGTCCCGAGCTTGGAGTAGTAGGCCGCGACGTCCTTGATGTCCTGCTCCGACAGCGAATCGGCGATGCCGCGCATGGTCGGGTGGCGGCGCTCACCGGTCTTGTAGCCGGCCAGCGCGGCCTCGATGTAGGCGGCGCTCTGGCCCGCGATCATCGGCACCTTGTGCACTTCGGGGAAGCTGGCCTGGTAGCCCGGGATGTTGTGGCAGCCCAGGCACATCGCAATCTTGGCCTGCAGGTCGGCGGGGTTCGCCGGCGTGGCGGCCGCGGGTGCGGCCGCAGGCGCCGGTGCGGCGGGCGCGGCCTGTGCGTGTGCGAACCCGGTCGCAGACGCGACAAGCAGGGCCATGAGCGTGGTCAACAACTGATTCATTTTGAGCGCACAATCGACGAGCGTCTGATCCAGATCAACGATCGATTATAGGGGGCACCTCAACAGCCCCGATGATTCCCCCCATGAAGTTCCAAGGCACCCAGAACTACGTCGCCACGCAGGATTTGATGCTGGCGGTCAATGCATCCATCACCCTCAAGCGGCCGCTGCTGGTCAAGGGCGAACCGGGCACCGGCAAGACCATGCTGGCCGAGGAAGTGGCGCAGGCGCTGGGCATGCCGCTGCTGCAGTGGCACATCAAGTCCACCACCAAGGCGCAGCAGGGCCTGTACGAGTACGACGCGGTCTCCCGCCTGCGCGACTCGCAGCTCGGGGACGAGAAGGTCAAGGACATCCACAACTACATCGTCAAGGGCGTGCTGTGGCAGGCCTTCGCCGCCGAGCAGCCGGTGGCGCTGCTGATCGACGAGATCGACAAGGCCGACATCGAATTCCCGAACGACCTGCTGCGCGAGCTCGATCGCATGGAGTTCTACGTCTACGAGACGCGCGAGCTGGTCAAGGCGAAGCACCGGCCGCTGGTGTTCATCACCTCCAACAACGAGAAGGAACTGCCCGACGCCTTCCTGCGCCGCTGCTTCTTCCACTACATCAAGTTCCCCGACGCCGACACGATGAGGAAGATCGTGGAGGTGCACTTCCCCGGCCTGAAGCAGGAGCTGCTGTCGGCCGCGATGAAGACCTTCTACGACGTGCGCAACCTGCCGGGCCTGAAGAAGAAGCCCAGCACGTCCGAGCTGCTCGACTGGCTGAAGCTGCTCGTGGCCGAGGACATCCCTCTCGAGGCGCTGCAGTCCAAGGACGACAAGGTCGCCGTGCCGCCGCTGGTGGGCGCCCTCCTCAAGAACGAGCAGGACGTGACGCTGTTCGAGAAACTGGTGTTCATGCAGCGGCACAACCGCTGAGCGCCATGACGTTCGCCGCGCCGATCACGCTGCAGGGCCGGCACGCCAGGCTGGAGCCTCTGTCACTGGCGCACGAAGCCGAAGCCGCCGAGGCGGTGCGCGACGGCGAGCTGTGGAAGCTCTGGTACACCAGCATCCCGGCCCACGACAAGATGCGCGCCGAGATCGAGCGCCGGCTCGGCCTGCAGGACAAGGGCTCCATGCTGCCGTTCGCGGTGCGCGATGCCCAGGGCGGCTTCGCGGGCATGACGACCTACATGAACATCGATGCGGCCAACCGCCGCGTCGAGATCGGGTCCACCTGGTACCGCCGCAGCGTCCAGCGCACCGCCCTCAACACCGAGTGCAAGCTGATGCTGCTCACCCATGCGTTCGAGGCGCTGGACTGCATCGCCGTGGAGTTCCGCACGCACTGGTTCAACCACCAGAGCCGCAATGCGATCGAGCGCCTGGGTGCCAGACAGGACGGCGTGCTGCGCAACCACATGCGGATGCCGGACGGCTCGCTGCGCGACACGGTGGTGTTCAGCATCATCCGCGGCGAGTGGCCGGCCGTGAAGGCGCACCTGGGTTACCAGCTCGCCCGCCCGCGCCACTGAGAGGAGTCAGCGATGTTGATCGACTTCTTCTACACCCTGCGCAGCGCCAAGCTGCCCGTGTCCGTCAAGGAATACCTGGTCCTGCTCGAGGCGCTGAAGGAAGGCGTGGTCGGGCCGGCCAGCGAGGACGGCTACTCGGTCGACGACTTCTACTACCTGTCGCGCACCGCGCTGGTCAAGGACGAGAAGCACTACGACAAGTTCGACCGCGCCTTCGCCGCCTACTTCAAGGGCGTGGAGCTGGTGGCCGACTTCACCAAGGACGTCCCGCTGGAGTGGCTGCGCAAGAACCTGGAGCTCGAGCTGTCGCCGGAGGAGAAGGCGAAGATCGAGAAGATGGGCTGGGACGAGCTCATGGAGACGCTGAAGAAGCGCTTCGAGGAGCAGAAGGAGCGCCACGAGGGCGGCAGCAAGTGGATCGGCACCGGCGGCACCTCGCCGTTCGGCGCCTACGGCTTCAACCCGCAGGGCATCCGCATCGGCCAGGACAAGGGGCGCAACCGCAGCGCGGTCAAGGTCTGGGACCAGCGCGCCTACAAGGACTACGACGACAGCCAGGAACTGGGCACGCGCAACATCAAGGTGGCGCTGCGCCGGCTGCGCAAGTTCGCGCGCGAGGGTGCCGAGGAGGAACTGGACCTCGACGACACCATCAAGTCCACCGCCGCCAATGCCGGCTGGCTGGACATCAAGATGGTGCCGGAGCGGCACAACAACGTGAAGGTGCTGCTGCTGATGGACGTGGGCGGCACCATGGACGAGCATATCCACCGCGTCGAGGAAATGTTCTCGGCCGCCAAGGCCGAGTTCAAGCACCTGGAGTTCTATTACTTCCACAACTGCGTCTACGACTTCATGTGGAAGAACAACCGCCGGCGCTTCTCGGAGAAGTTCCCGACCTGGGACATCATCCGCAAGTACAACAAGGACTACAAACTCATCTTCGTCGGCGATGCGACGATGAGCCCGTACGAGATCCTGCAGCCCGGCGGCAGCGTCGAATACAACAACGAGGAAGCCGGCGCCGAATGGCTGCAGCGCCTGACGGACGCCTTCCCCAAGTTCGCCTGGATCAACCCGGAACCCCAGGGCGTGTGGCAATACCGGCAGTCGATCTCGGTGATCCAGCAGCTGATGAACCAGCGCATGTACCCGCTGACCATCAAGGGCCTGGAAGAGGCCATGCGCCTGCTGTCGAAGTGACTTCGCGAACGGAGTGAGCGAAGTCATCCCCGCGCAGGCGGGGATCCAGCGCGCACCGCGCACTGGCACGACCTCCGAGCCACGCTACACGCGCGAAGTCACCCTCGCCGCTCCCCCGCTGCGCACCAATCGCTCCCAGCGCCCGCCCCCTACAATGGCGCGCTCCGCCGCCGTAGTTCAATGGATAGAACGAGCGCCTCCTAAGCGCTAGATGCAGGTTCGATTCCTGCCGGGGGCGCCACCCACCGCAGCCCGGCTGCCATCCGCCGGCGCCCGCATCGTCCCTTCAGCCGCACCGACTCGCCGCATTCACGCTGCAAGTCGGCCGCCGAGCAGGTCCGCGATCACGCGTGACGTGACCGGACATTCGGTCGTCGTGACAGCGTCGTGACAAACCCGTGAGGCCTGCTCCCATCCTGGGCATTGTGGCCACGCGGTGGCGTCCTACAGACAGGCCAGCGCCCGTCGATAAGCTGCATCGCAGGCATTGGTTCCGGAGCGGCCACCAGCAGGTTCCGCATCCGGATGCATGACAAAAGACAGAGAGGACCTCCGCATGACATCAGCCGACTACCGCATCGAAAGCAGTTACCCGATCGCCAGTTGCCTGCTTCCGACCTGCGGTGCGCAGCAGTACTTCGTGAGCGACCGCGCGCTCGCCATCACGCTCGCGGCCAAGAGCAGCACCCGGCCGGGCGGCCAGGAAATCCGCGTCGTCCACGTGCCCACGGGCGAGATCGTCTTCCGAAAGCAGAGCCTGCGCCGCTACTACGAGGCGGAGGAAGAGGTCTGAGCTGAAGCGGCGCTCGTGCGCGCTCAGCGCGACCGCAGCGCCCGGCTGAGCAGGATCACCGGCAGCAGCCCCACCAGCACCAGCGCCAGCGAAGGCAGCGCCGCTTCACCGAGGCGCTCGTCGCGTGCGAGCTGGTAGGCCACCACGGCCAGCGTGTCGCTGTTGAAGGGCCGCAGCAGCAGCGTGGCGGGCAGTTCCTTCATCACGTCCACGAACACCAGCAGTGCCGCAGCCGCGGCCGAGCGCCGCAGCAGCGGCCAGTGCACCCGGGCCAGCAGCGCCAGCCGGCCGGTGCCCAGCATGCGCGCCGAGTCGTCGAAGCTGGCCGGTATGCGCGCATAGCCGCTCTGCATGGACTGCAGCGCGACCGACATGAACCGCACCAGGTAGGCCCAGACGATGCCCATCGCGGTGCCGGTCACCCAGTAGACCGTCGGCGTATCGGGCGCCGTCCGCTGCAGCCAGCCGACCGGCAGCAGCAGCCCGACCACGATCACCGCGCCGGGGATGGCGTAGCCCAGCCCGGCCAGCCGCACCACGCCGCGCGTCACCGCGTCGCCGCTGCGGCGCAGGCTGTAGGCCAGCAGCATGGCGATGGCGACCGCCAGCACCGCGCTGATGCCGCCCAGCCGCACGCTGTTGCCGGCCCATTGCATGAAGCGGTCCCAGGGCAGCGCCGACCAATCGGCCAGCAGCGGCCGCAGCATGAACAGCACGGGCAGCACGAAGCCCATGAGCACCGGCAGCGCGCAGAGGGCAATGGCCGCCAGCGCGCGTCGGCCGGCCAGCGGCACCGGTTGTGCCTCGCCCGAGCCGGCTCGCCCGCCGCGCGCCGCGGCGAAGCGCATGCGGTGCTGCGCCCGCTGCTCCAGGGCCAGCAGCACGACCACCACCAGCAGCAGCGTGGTCGAGAGCTGGGCCGCGGCAATGCGGTTGTCCATCGCCAGCCAGGCCTTGTAGATGCCGGTGGTGAAGGTGGTGATCCCGAAATAGCTGGCCACGCCGAAGTCGGCCAGGGTCTCCATCAGCGCCAGCGCGACGCCGGCCGCCACCGCCGGGCGCGCCAGCGGCAGCGCGACCCGCAGCACCCGCGTGCGCAACGGCGCGCCGAGCAGCCGCGCCGCTTCCATGAGCTGGGTGGCGCGCTCGGCCAGCGCCGCGCGCGCCAGCAGGTAGACGTAGGGGTACAGCGTGAAGACGAAGACCACGGTGGCGCCGGCCACGTTGCGGATCTCGGGGAACACGCGGCCTTCCAGCCCGAAGGCCGTCCGCAGCCAGGTCTGGAGCGGTCCGCTGAACTGCAGGAAGTCGGTGTACGCGTAGGCCACCACGTACGAGGGCACCGCCAGCGGCAGCAGCAGGCCCCACTCGAAGAAGCGCCGGCCGGGAAAGTCGAACAGGGTGACGGCGGCTGCCGAGGCCATGCCGACCACCGCGACGCCAACGCCGACTGCGACGCACAGGCCCAGGCTGGTGACCGTGTAGCCGGGCAGCACCGTCGCTGCCATCTCGCGCAGGATGCCGGCGCTGTGCGCATCCCATTGCAGCCAGGACGCGATGACGGTGACCACCGGCAGCACGATCAGGGCGGCCAGGGCGAGCAGCAGGAGGTCTTGCAGCCGCGCTAGGGACATGGATGGGATTGGGCGGGCTTCGCCCTCGGCCGCGCTTGATCTAAGCCAACGCAAATGAGAATTGTACTCATCTAAAATCGGACTCATGCACGTCGAACTGTCGCGGGTGAGCGTCCGCTACCGGGGTCAGGAGCGTCCGGCGGTGGACGACGTCTCGCTCGGCCTGCCCGAGGGCAGCATCGGCGTGCTGATCGGGCCATCGGGCTGCGGCAAGACCACGCTGCTGCGGGCCGTGGCCGGCCTGGAGCGGGCCAGCGGCGGCGAGGTCCGCCTGTCCGGCGAGGTGGTCGAGAGCCCCGAGGTGCACCGGCCGCCGGAGGCCCGGCGCATCGGCATGGTGTTCCAGGACTACGCGCTGTTCCCGCACCTGGACGTGGGACGCAACGTCGCCTTCGGGCTGGGCCGCCTGGCGCGCGGCGAGCGCGCCGACCGGGTCGCCGAAGTGCTGTCGCTGGTAGGCCTGGCCGGGGTCGAGCGGCGCATGCCGCACGAGCTGTCGGGCGGCCAGCAGCAGCGCGTGGCGCTGGCCCGCGCGCTGGCGCCGCGGCCGCAGCTGCTGCTGCTGGACGAGCCCTTCTCCAACCTGGACGTCGAGCTGCGCGAGCGGCTGGCGCACGAGATCCGCGGCATCCTGAAGGCGGCACGCACCACGGCGCTGTTCGTCACCCACGACCAGCTCGAGGCCTTCGCCATCGGCGACGTCATCGGCGTGATGCACCAGGGCCGGCTGCACCAGTGGGACGATGCCTACACCCTGTACCACCGCCCCGGCACCCGCTTCGTGGCCGACTTCATCGGCCACGGGGTGTTCGCCCCGGCCACGCTGCGCGAGGTCGACGGCCAGGTGGTGGTGGACACGCCCCTGGGCTCGCTGACCGACGTGGCCGAGTGCCCGCTGCCGACGGCGTTCGGCGGCGGCCAGTGCGAGGTGCTGCTGCGCGCCGACGACATCGTGCACGACGACCATGCGCCGGTGAAGGCGCAGATCGTGCGCAAGGCCTTCCGGGGCTCGGAGTTCCTCTACACGCTGCGGCTGGGCACCGGCGAGATGGTGATGGCGCACGTGCCCAGCCACCACGACCACAAGGTCGGCGAGTGGATCGGCATCCGGCCCGAGGTGGACCACGTGGTCACCTTCGAGCGCGGCTCCGGCGCCGGCGCGCCGCCGATGGCGCCCTAGCCTTCCTGGCGCAGCCGCTGCACCGCCGCCCGAAGGTCGCCTGCCCAGCGGCGGCGATCGCGATCCTGCGCGTGCTGCGGCAGGCCGAACGCCACCACGGCGGTGATGGCGGGCCCGTTCAGGGTCCGCCACAGCGAGGCCACCAGCGTGTCGTCGCCGATGTAGCAGGGGTCCAGGCTCATGCGGCCCGTGCGGGTCTCGATGAACTGCAGCGCCACGGGCTGGGCCGGCGCCGGCGCCGCGATGGCGGCCTGGATCAGGTTGGCATGGAACGGCAGCAGGTCGATGCCGTCGCTGGTCGTGCCCTCGGGGAACACGGCCACGATGTCGCCCGACTGCAGGCTGGCGGCGATGTGGTGCACCACCCGCATCGCGTCGCGCCGCGATTCCCGCTCGATGTACAGCGTGCCGGCACCGGTCGCCAGCGCGCCGATCAGCGGCCAGCGCTTCACGTCGGCCTTGGACACGAAGCGGCAGTGCCGGGCCGCGTGCAGCACCAGGATGTCCAGCCAGGAGATGTGGTTGGACACCAGCAGCACCGGGCCACGCAGCGGCGGCTGGCCGCGCACCTGCAGCGCGATGCCCAGCACCTCCAGCATCCCGCGGGCCCAGGACTGCACGCGCTGCTGGCGCTCTTCTTCGGACAGCCGCGGGAACTCGAAGCGCAGGGTCGCGAGACCCCGCAGCGCGTGCAGCAGCGCCCGCAGCAGCCGCCACGCGGCGCGCAGCGATCGCATCGTCAGTCGGAGGGAGTGCCGGCGTCCCAGGCCAGCTGGCCGGCGGCGATGGTCCAGCGCACCCGGCCCGGCAGCTCGTAGCCCGAGAAGGGCGTGTGCTTGCCCTGGCTGCGCAGCGCCGGCGGTTCCACGGTCCAGTGCGCCTGCGGGTCGAACACGCACAGGTCGGCGACGCCGCCCTCGGCCAGGCGGCCGCAACTGGCCTCCAGCGTGCCCAGCGCCGGGCCGAGCACGCGTGCCGGCTCGCTGGTCAGCACCGCGAGGGCGCGCGCCAGGCCGACCCCGCTCTCCTGGCCCCAGCGCAGCCCCAGCGACAGCAGCAGTTCCAGGCCGGTGGCGCCCGGCTCGGCTTCCGCGAACGGCAGCGTCTTGGCGTCCTCGTCCACCGGGGTGTGGTCGGACACCAGCGCGTCGATGGTGCCGTCGGCCAACCCTTCGCGCAGCGCGTCGCGGTCACGCTGCTGGCGCAGCGGCGGCGACAGCCGCATGCGGCTGTCGAAGTAGCCGATGTCGGTGTCGGTCAGGTGCAGCGAGTTGATGCTCACGTCGCAGGTGACGGGCAGGCCCTGGTCCTTTGCCTGCCGCACCAGTTCCACCCCGGCGGCGCTGCTGATGCGGCACAGGTGCACGCGGGTGCCGCTGGATTTCATCAACTCGAAGATGGTGTGCAGCGCGATCGTCTCCGCCGCTACCGGCACGCCGGGCAGCCCCAGCCGGGTGGCCAGCGGGCCGCTGGCCGCCACGCCCCGCCCCAGGTGCAGTTCCTGCGGGCGCAGCCAGACCGTGTAGCCGAAGGTGGCGGCGTACTGCAGCGCGCGCTGCAGCACCTGGGTGTTGGCCAGGCTGGTCTCGGCCTGGCTGAAGCCGACGCAGCCGGCTTCGGTGAGTTCGGCCATCTCGGTCAGCACCTCGCCCGCCAGGCCGCGCGTCAGCGCACCGAGCGGGAACACCCGCGCCTGGTGCAGCTTCTCGGCGCGCATGCGCAGCATCTCCACCAGGCCCGGCTCGTCCAGCACCGGATCGGTGTCGGGCATGCAGACCAGGCTGGTGACGCCGCCGGCCACGGCCGCGGCCATCTCCGACTCCAGCATGCCCTCGTGCTCGTGGCCGGGCTCGCGCAGCCGCACCGCCAGGTCGACCAGCCCCGGGGCCACGATGCAGCCGCGCGCATCCAGCGTGCGCGACGGGCTGAAGCCCGCCGGCGTGCCGCCGATCGCCACGATGCGTCCGGCCGCCAGCGCCACGTCGGCGATCTCGTCGCGATTGCTGGCCGGGTCGATCACCCGGCCGTTCCTGATCAGGATCTTCATCTTGCTCTCACGCCTCGTTGCTGGCGACTATGCTCATGACCGCCATGCGCACGGCGATGCCGAAGGTCACCTGCGGCAGGATCACGCTCTGCTGGCCGTCGACCACGGCGGAGTCGATCTCGACGCCGCGGTTGATCGGCCCCGGGTGCATCACGATCGCATCCGGCTTGGCCAGCCGCAGCTTGTCGGGCGTCAGGCCGAAGCTCTTGAAGAACTCCTGCGACGAGGGCAGCAGCGCGCCGCTCATGCGCTCGTTCTGCAGCCGCAGCATGATCACCACGTCGCAGCCGCGGATGCCCTCCTCCAGCGTGTGGCACACCCGTACGCCCATCTGCGCCATGTCGCCCGGCACCAGCGTCTTGGGGCCGACCACCCGCACCTCGGCGCAGCCGAGCGTGGTCAGCGCGTGGATGTCCGAGCGCGCCACCCGCGAATGCAGCACGTCGCCGACGATCGCCACCGTGAGGTTGGAGAAGTCCTTCTTGTAGTGGCGGATGGTGTACATGTCGAGCAGCCCCTGGGTGGGGTGCGCGTGGCGGCCGTCGCCGGCGTTGATCACGTGCACGTGCGGTGCCACGTGCTGCGCGATCAGGTAGGGCGCGCCCGATTCGCTGTGGCGCACCACGAACAGGTCGGCCGCCATCGCCGACAGGTTTGCGATGGTGTCCAGCAGCGACTCGCCCTTGCTGGCCGAGGAGCGCGCGATGTCCAGGTTGATCACGTCGGCCGACAGCCGGGTGGCCGCGATCTCGAAGGTGGTGCGGGTGCGGGTGCTGTTCTCGAAGAACAGGTTGAACACGCTCTTGCCGCGCAGCAGCGGCACCTTCTTGACCTCGCGGGCGCTGACGCCGACGAACTTCTCCGCCGTGTCGAGGATGTGGGTCACGATGTCGCGCGGCAGCCCTTCCACCGACAGGAGGTGGACCAGTTCGCCGTTGCGGTTCAACTGCGGATTGCGTCGATAGAGCATCAATTCACCTGGAAGCTGAAGCGGCCCTGGTCGTCGCGCGCGAGCTGCAGCGACTGCGTGTCGGGCAGGGTCACCCGGGCGGCGGCGAAGTCGGCCTGCACCGGCAGTTCGCGCCCGCCCCGGTCCACCAGCACGGCCAGCTTCACGCTGGCGGGCCGGCCGTAGTCGAACAGTTCGTTGAGCACGGCGCGCAGCGTGCGCCCGGTGTAGAGCACGTCGTCCAGCAGGACGATGTGGGCGCCGTCCACGTCGAACGGCAGCATGGTCTGCGCGCCCGAGGCCGACAGGCCGCGCTGCGCGAAGTCGTCGCGGTGCATGGACGAGGAGATCGTGCCGGCCTGCCCTTCCAGCCCCAGGTCCTGCTGCAGCCGCTGCGCCAGCCAGGCCCCGCCCGAGGTGATGCCCACCAGCCGGCCCGCCGGGCCGCGCAACGCCGGCACGCCGCGCAGCAGCTCGCGGTACAGCGCCTCGGCGTCCAGCCGCAATTCAGTCATGGGATACCTCCGCGCTACGCGCTGCGGTGCGAGCCCCTTCGGGCGGCCGTGCGGGGCTCATTCGATGCTCCTCAGGAACTGTTCCAGGATGATGCAGGCAGCCGCGGCGTCGGCATCGGCCGCGCCGCCGGCGATCGCCTCGGTGGTGCTGTAGCGCTCGTCGACTTCGTAGACGGCCAGCTTCACCCGCGCCGCCAGCTGGCGTCCGAAGCGCTGCGCCCGGGCGGTATTCTCGTGCGGCGCACCGTCGGGGTGGAAAGGCACGCCGACCACGAGGGCATCGGGATGCCACTCGCGCACCCGCTGTTCGGCCGCATCCAGCCGCGCGCGGCCCTCGGCCCGGATCGTCGGCTGCGGCGTGGCGGTGCGCAGCAGCCGGTTGCCCACGGCCACGCCGGTGCGCCGGGCACCGTAATCGAAGGCAAGAAAGGTGGTGAAGTGGCGGGGTACGTCGGGGCGCGGGGGCACGCTCATGCGTGGCCGGCCTCGGGCGACAGCATCCAGGACTGCAGGCCCAGCAACTGCAGCGCCTTGTCGTAGCGCTGCTCGACCGGCGTATCGAAGATCACCTGCGGGTCGGCGGCGACCGTGAGCCAGCTGTTCTCGGCCAGCTCCGATTCGAGCTGGCCCTCGCCCCAGGCCGAGTAGCCGAGCGAGACCAGCACCTTGCGCGGGCCGGCGCCGGTGGACAGCGCCTCCAGCACGTCCTTGGAGGTGGTCATCTCCAGGCCGCCGGGGATGGTCATGGTGGACGCGTAGACCGGTTCGTCGGGCTGGGCCTCGTCGCCGATCACGGCCTCGTGCAGCACGAAGCCGCGCTCGGTCTGCACCGGCCCGCCCTGGAACACCGGCGCGCCGGCCAGGTCGTCGCGCGCCAGCGGCAGGTCGACCTTGTCGAACAGGTTCTTCAGCTTGATGTCGCTGGGCTTGTTGATCACCAGCCCCAGCGCGCCGCGCGAGCTGTGCTCGCACAGGTAGACCACGCTGCCGGCGAAGGACTCGTCCTGAAGCCCCGGCATCGCGATCAGGAAATGATGCGTGAGGTTCATGGTCGTGGCTCCTGCCGGCGGCATGCGCCGATTCTAGCCAAGGGGCGGCGGGCGGGCGCCCGAAAAAGCCCGCACGCCGCCGCGCTCCACCCCGCCGGGCTCAGGCCGGCGTCGCCGACGATGCTGCCGTGCAGTAGTGCCGGACCAGGCTCAGCAATTCCTCTTCCGAGTAGGGCTTGCCCAGGTAGTGGTTGACGCCTAGCTCGCGCGCGTGCTCGCGGTGCTTCTCGGCAATGCGCGAGGTGATCATGACGATCGGCAGGTCGGACCAGCGGGGGTCGAAGCGGATGTTGCGCGCCAGGTCGAAGCCGTCCATGCGCGGCATCTCGATGTCCGACAGCACCACCGCCGGCCGCTCCTCGGCCAGCCGCTCGAGCGCCTGCAGGCCGTCGGCGGCCAGCACGACCCGGTAGCCTTCGCGCTGCAACAGGCGCTGAGTGACCCGCCGCACCGTGATCGAGTCGTCCACCACCAGCACCATCGGAACCTGGGGGACGGCCTGCGCGGCGGCCACGGCGACGGCCGCGCCGCCGGCCTGCTCCAGCACCTCGGGCTGGGCGCGATCGGCGCTCAGCCGGCGCGCCTGCTCGCCATACACCGAGGACAGGGCCACCGGGTTGTAGATCAGGACCACGGCGCCGGAAGCCAGCACCGTCATGCCGGCCAGGCCGGGCAGGCGGGCCAGCTGCGGGCCCAGGTTCTTCACCACCACTTCCTGGTTGCCCAGCACTTCGTCCACGTGCACGGCGATGCGCTGCGCGGCGCTGCGGAAGACCACCACCGGCAGCGTCCGGGCCTGCGGCTCGCTGCTGTGCGCCGAGGACTGCAGCAGGGCGCCCGACCAGAAGAACGGCAGCGACTCGCCGCCGAACTCGAAGCGGCCGCTGTTGTAGGCCTGCTGGACTTCCTTGGCGCTGGCCCGGCGCACGATTTCCACCAGGTTGGCCGGCACGCCGATCGAGAGACTGCCGCTGCGCACCATCACCACCTGCGTCACCGCGGTGGTCAGCGGCAGCACCAGCTTGAAGCGGGTGCCCTGGCCACGCTGGGTGACGGTCTCGATGCGGCCGCCGAGGGCGTTGACCTCGGAGCGCACCACGTCCATGCCGATGCCGCGGCCGGCCAGCTCGGTCACTTCCGCCGCGGTGGAGAAGCCGGGCATGAAGATCAGGTTGGCGGCATCGGCCTCGGTCAGCTGCTGGGCCGGGGTGATCAGCCCCTGCTTGAGCGCCTTGTCGCGGATGCGCGCCAGGTCGAGGCCGGCGCCGTCGTCGCGGAACTCCACCGAGACGTCGTTGCCTTCCTGGCTGACGTCGACCTGGATCGCGCCGGCGGCTTCCTTGCCGGCCGCCAGCCGCGTGGCGGCGTCCTCGATGCCGTGCGCCACGCAGTTGCGCAGCAGGTGCTCGAAGGCCGGCGTCATGCGGTCGAGCACGCCGCGGTCCATCTCGATGGAGCCGCCGGTGATGTCCAGCTTGACCTGCTTGCCGGTCTCCTTGGAGGCCAGCCGCACCACCCGGTACAGGCGATCGGAGATGCCGTCGAACTCCACCATGCGCGTGCGCAGCAGGTCGCGCTGCAACTCGCGGGTCTGGCGCGCCTGCGCGATCAGGTCGTCCTCGGTCGCTTCCACCGCGCGCTGCAGGTTGCGCTGCACCGTGGCCACGTCGTTGACCGACTCGGCCATCATGCGGGTGAGTTCCTGTACCCGGGTGAAGCGGTCGAACTCCAGCGGGTCGAAGGCGGCCGAATCGCGCGACTGCGCCAGCCGCGACTGCATCTGCGTCTCGGCCTGCAGCTCGATGTCGCGCAGCTGGCTGCGCAGCCGGTCCAGGCCGCCGGTGAGGTCCTGCAGCGAGCCACGCAGGTTGCGCAGCTCGTTCTCCAGCCGGGAGCGGGTGATCATCACCTCGCCGGCCTGGTTCACCAGCCGGTCGAGCAGCTGGGAACGCACCCGCACCGCATGGCTGGCGGAGGCCCGCTGCGGCGCCAGCTGGGTGGTGACCGGTGCGGCCAGTACCGCGCGGCCCGCGGCGGGCGCGGCCGGCGCCGCTGGCTCGGCCAGTTGCACGGCCTCGACGGCCGGCTCTGCCGGTGCTTCCGCGGGCGGCTGGGCAGCGCTCGTGCGCAGCGCGTCGAAACGCGCCTGCAGCTTGTCGAAGCGGTGCAGCAGCGGCTCGACTTCGGCGGCCGGCGCTTCCACCGGGATGGTCTCGACGACCGACTCCATGCGGTGGGCCATCTCGCCCAGCCGCAGCGCGCCGGCCAGGCGGGCACTGCCCTTGAGGGTGTGCAGCGCGCGCAGCACTTCGTCGCGGCCGCCACGCTGGCCCTGCTGCGCCCACTGGCGCAGCGCCGCGCCCATGCGCGGGAACAGTTCGACCGCCTCGTCCTCGAAGATCGGGAACAGGTCGGGGTCGATCGCGTCGGCGACGTCGATGTCGTCCTCGTCGCCCTCGCCGTCGAAGTGCGGCGCCGGTCCGTCCACCGGTTGCGGCCGCTCGGCGGCCGGGCTGGCGGCCGTGGCTGCTGCCGGCGCGGTGAGGTCGGCCGGTTCGAACGGCTCGTCGAGATCCAGTCCCTCGAGGCCGCCGCGCCCGCTGTCGGCCAGTTCGGCGCGCCGCGGCACCTCGAGCTGGTCCAGCGCGGCCAGCGCCTCGGCCACGGCCGGGTCGGCCTCCTTCAGGAAACCGGCGGCGAACTGGTGCAGCAGGCGGCGGATCTCGGCCGTCGCGCGGACGAAGGTGCGGCCGTGCTGCTGCGTGCCCCAGGCCAGTGTCTGGGCGTGCTGCAGCGCGCTTTCCAGCGCGCGGGCGACGTCGGACAGCGCGTGGAAGCCGACCGTGGCCGAACTGCCGGCCAGCGCATGGGCCAGCCCGACCACCGAATCCGGGACGGGCTCGCTGACCTGCAGCGCCCACTCGCCCAGCTCCTGTTCGAGGCGCCGGGACCACTCGTCGGCTTCGTTCAGGTAGACGTTGTAGAGCGGGATGCCGATGCGCAGCGTGCCTATGACCTTAGTCTGGTCGTCCAGGGGCGCGGCGGCGGATTCGAGGACGCCCCAGGCGCTGGCCCCGGCCTCGGCCGGCTGGGCGGACGCCGTGACTTCGATGACCTCGACGTCGGCGGAGGCGAAGTCCGCGGGCCACTCGTCGGCGGGCGCTTCGCCGGCCGGCTCGGTCCCAGCCGCTTCGCCGGCCGGCTCGGTCCCAGCCGCTTCGACAGTCGGTTCGGTCGCAGCCGCTTCGGTAGCAGTTGCTTCGGTCGGCTCGGTCGCAGCCGTTTCAGTCGGTTGCGGATCGGCAGCAACAACTTCCTCGGGCACCGGATCAGCCGCCATCGGCTCGACCGGGCTCGCCGGCAGTTCGATCTCGAACGCGGGTTCGGGGTCGGCTTCGGCGTCGGCTTCGCTGGCCGGTGCCGCGGGTGCGGGCGCAGGCGCGGCACCGGACAAGGCACCCAGGCTCGTGAAGTCGATGCGCTCGAACTCGGCCGGCGCTTCGGCGGGAGCCGCAGGCGCCGGGGCTTCCGTAGTCCCTAGGTCCAGCACGAAATCGGCCGGCAGCTCCGGTGCGGTAGGCGCCTGCGCCTCCTCGACCGGCACCCGGATGGTCTGGGTGGTGGCGAACTGCGGGTCCTCGAGCTCGGCCGCCGGCGCTGCCGGCGCTTCACTGCCGAAGTCGAGGTCGAAGGCAGGCGGGACTTCCGGCGTCGGCGGCGCCTCGACCGGCACCTGGATCGTCTGCGTGGTGGCGAGCTGCGGGTTCTCGGCCTCGACCGGCGGCGCTGCCGGCGCTTCGCTGCCGAAGTCGAGGTCGAACGCGGGCAAGGCTTCCGGCGCCGGCATGTCGGCCGACGGCTCGACCGCGGCCGTTTCGCCGCCCGTCGCAGGCGAGAGATCGCCGAAGTCGATGGCGGCGAGATCGGGCCCTTCGGCCGCAGCGGCAGCCGGTTCGGGCGCGAGGTCGAAGGCGATGGCGTCCGGGGCCGCAGCCTCGGCGGGCACTTCCGGTGCATCGGGCACCGCTGGCACTTCCGGTACCGCTGGCACCCCCAGCGCCTCTGGCACGGAGGGCACGGAGGGCGATGCCGCGTCGGCCGGCGCTGTGGCCTGTGCCGTCGGCGCGTCGCCGGGCAGCACCAGCGCCAGCAAGCGCGCTTCGGTGCGGAACGCATCGGCCGGGCCACGGAACATGGCCGACTTCCAGGCCGCGTCGGTGCGCGCCGCGATGTCCTCGATCCAGCGGCCGAAGCCCCGCAGGGCCTCGCCGGACAGGGTGCGCAGGTCGTCCGAGGCCGGCTTCTGGTCGGCCAGCCAGGTGTTGAGCACCTGCTCCATCGCCCAGCCGGCTTCGCCGAACTCGTTCAAACCCACCATGCGCGAGCTGCCCTTGAGGGTGTGGAACGCCCGGCGCAAGGTGGTGAGCTCGCCGACGTCGGCGGGGTTGGCGGCCAGCGCCTCGACCGCGGCCAGACCATTCCCGACGACCTCGCGCGCTTCCTCCAGGAAGATCTCGCGCAGTTCGGCGTCGTCTTCGTCTACCGGTGCCGGAGCCGGAGCGACGGCAGGGGCAGCAGCCACGGCGATCGCCGGCTGTACCACAGCTGGTGCGGCAGCGGCCGCAAGCGGCACGGATGCAGGCACGACCGCGGCGGCGGCGGGTGCGGCGGCGGCTTGCGGCATGGCCGCCTCGCCCTCCAGGCCCAGGTACTGCGCCGGCGCCTCGGCGCGTCCCATCAGCGGGCGTAGCTCGCCATGGGCGTCGTCATAGACGAACAGCTTCTTGGCCAGCGCCGGCTGGTAGTTCAGCATGTCGATCAGGAAGCCGAGCGCACCCAGGTTGTTGCCCAGCTTCTCGAAGGTGCCGGCCTGGTGGACCTGCGCCTCGTCGATCTCGGTGTCGATGATGGCCTCGACCGTCTCGCGCATCCGCGCGACCGCCTGGCTGGCCTGCTCCAGGCCGAGCACGGACAGCACGCCGCGCATCTGCAGCAGGTGACTGGGCGCATTGGCGAGCGGCCCCTTGTCCTGCGGGTTGCGGAAGAAGGCGTCGAGCAGCTTCTCCAGCTCGGCCAGCGTGCCGCGCAGTTCGCCCACCACGCTGCCCATGGTCTGCCGGTCGCTGACCCGGCGGTACAGCTCCTCCATCCAGGGTTCCAGGGCCAGGGCGTGGCCCGATCGGGAAACCTGTTCGAGCCGCTCGGCCAGCCGCGCGGTGCGCGACGCGAGTTGCGAGTCGGTCGGATCCAGGTCCTGGAAGGCCGCCTCCAGGTACAGCACGGCGGTGGCCACTTCCATGGCCAGTTCGGGCTGCGGCGGCCGGCCGGAACGAACCACGGCCTCGACGGCGGCGCCCAGGCTGCGGGCCAGCGGCGCGCTGGGCGGATGCAGCCGGGTCAGCACGTCGCCGATCTGGTGGAACTGCTCCCCGACGGCCTTGAGCTTGCCGGGGTCGCCGCCGGACACGGCCGACCAGCTCTCCTTGCCGGCCGCGATGCGCTTGCGGATCTGCGACAGCAGGGCCGGATCGAACCGGCCGAACTGCGCCGTCTGGTAGTCGACCGGCGTGAACCGGTCCAGCCCCCAGGCCGCACGGACCGCCGCCAGCGACGGCGCCGCGACACCGGCCGGCGGCACCGCTTGGCAGCAGAAGAAAAGCAGGTCCTGCGCGAGCCGGTCGGATACGCCCAGCTCGCCCTTGGCCAGGCTGGCGTACTGCAGCAGCACGCGGGAGCCGCCGCGCTTGACGTAGACGTCGGCCGGCAGCAGGCCGAGCGCCATCGCCTCGAAGTACGCCGCCGCCAGCTTCCAGAAGATGCGCGGCTGCCTAGCCTGCTGCCCGGTGGCCAGCCCCGTGCAGATGTCGGCCAGTTCGGCGGCCGCCGCCGGATCGGCGCTCTTGACGATGCGCAGGACGGCCTGGTCCATGCGGGAGCGCAGCGCCGCGTCATAGGCCAGCGCCTCGGCGGCCGCCGGCGTTTCCGGCTCCAGCCAGCGCCAGTCGATCACCCACAGGTCGGCCGGGTGGAGACGGTCGCCGCCGGCCAGCTCCTGCACGTCCTTGTACTGGGGGAACAGCGCGACCGGCGAGATGCTCTTGCCGTGCAGCACGCTCTCGAGGAACTCGGCCAGCGCGAAGCCCGCCCGGTCGACCTTCGCCGCCGCCGCTTCGCTGCACAGCTCGGGACGCTCGACGAACTTCTGCACCGCCGCTTCCATGGCGCGCAGGATCAGCGCGGGGGCGCCCAGGCCCACCATCTCCAGCGCGCCGACCGCCTGGTGCAGCTGCTGGCGGGCGATGCGCAACTGGCCGTCGTCGACCGAGGCCATGTCCTGGCCGCGCGCCAGGGCGGCGTCGCGCACGAAGCGCCGCAGGGCCGCCGACGCGGTCTCGAGCGACTTGCGCAGTTCGTCGAGCACCCAGGCCAGCGGCCCGAGGTCCTGGGTCGACAGGTCGATGTCGGTTGCTGCTTGCATGGGGCTCATGGCAAATGGCTTCGCTGCGCTGGGTGGCGGATGACGAACCGGTCAGTCGTCATCCGTCGTCCGTCACGCGATCTTGAATCGCGCCACCGACTGCCGCAGCTCCTCGGCCATGCGCGAGAGCTCGCGCACCTGCTGCGCCGTCGAGCGCGTGCCCTCGCCGGTCTGCTCGGTCACGGCGAAGATGTGCTGGATGTTGCCGGCCACCACGTTGGCCGATTCGGCTTCCCGGGAGGCCGAGGCGGAGATCTGTTCGATCAGCTCGGCGAGGCGGCGCGACACCTGGTCGATCTCGGTCAGCGCGGTGCCGGCGTTGTCGGACAGCTTGGCCCCTTCGACCACGCCCTGGGTGGAGCGCTCCATGGCGGCCACCGCGTCCTGCGTGTCGGTCTGGATGGCCTTCACCAGCGCCGCGATCTGGCGCGTGGCGTCGGCCGAGCGTTCGGCCAGCCGCTGCACTTCTTCCGCCACCACCGAGAAGCCGCGCCCGGCTTCGCCGGCCGACGCGGCCTGGATGGCGGCGTTCAGGGCGAGCACGTTGGTCTGCTCGGTAATGTCGGAAATCAGTTCGGTGATTTCGCCGATCTCCTGGGACGACTCGCCCAGCCGCTTGATCCGCTTGGAGGTCTCCTGGATCTGGTCGCGGATCGCGTTCATGCCGCCGATGGCGTTCTGCACGGCCTGCAGGCCGGACTCGGCGGCCTGCAGCGACTGGCGCGCCACTTGGGCCGATTCCTGCGCTTGGCCGGACACCTGGTTGATCCGGCCGGCCATGTCGAGCACGGACTGGCCGGTCTCGCGGATCTCGCGCAACTGCTCGGTGGACGCCGCCAGCAGCTCGGTGGAGGTGTTCTCCACCTGCGCCGTGGTCTGCGCCACCTTGGTGGCCGTGTTCTGCACGTTGCCCACCAGCTGGCGCAGTTCCTCCACCGTGTAGTTCACCGAGTCGGCGATGGCGCCGGTGATGTCCTCGGTCACGGTGGCTTCCTGCGTCAGGTCGCCTTCGGCCACCGTCTGCAACTCGTTCATCAGCCGGAGAATGGCGGCCTGGTTGGCGTCGTTGACGCGCTTGGCTTCCTGTTCCTGGCGCTCGGCTTCCTGGCGCTGCTGCTCGGCCGTTTCCTGGCGCTTGCGGCTGTCCTGCAGCTGCACGTAGGCGAGGCCGATCGAGCACAGGATGGCGAAGCCGGCCGCGAGCGCGAGGGCCGCGATGGCGCCGGCGCCCAGGCCGGTCTGCAGCGACAGCTTGCCCTGCAGTTCCTCCATCGCGCGGCGCAGCGGCTCGGAGTCGGCAATGATCGCGGCCTGCGCCTCGCGCGCGGACACCAGGCCCTGCAGGTTGCCCAGGATGGCGCTGGCCTGGCTGCGGGTTTCCTCATAGACCTTGAGCAGCGACTCCAGCCGCTCGCGGGTCTGCGCGTCCTTGGTGCCGGGCAGCCGCAGCTCGGGGCTGCCGTCCAGCAGGCCCTGCGCGATCTCCTTGAACGAGTTCAGGTCCTTGCCGAGCAGGAACACCGCCTCGGGCGACAGGCCCTCGCTGGCGGTCATGAATTCGTTGGCCGACTTGCCGATGCGCTGCGTCAGCATCACGAGCTGGCCGGCCGCGGAGATCTCGGCGGCGGACGCGTTCTGCTGCAGCTTGAGCGAGGAGATCGTCTCGGCGATCTCCAGCAGGTCCGACGACTGGCGGTTGATGGTGCGCAGGGCGGTGCCCACCTGGGTCAGGATCTTCTGCTGGCCCAGCACCACGCCGGCGTTCTTCTCGGCGCGCTCCATCAGCGGCACGATCTTGTCCATGTCGGGCTGGAACTCCACGGCAACCGGGTCCAGGCGCAGGGCGCTGTCGCCGGACCGCAGGCCGCGCACCGAACGGGCCAGCACGTTGGCGCTGTCGCGCACTTCGCCGAAGGCCTGCTCGCTGCCGACCAGCGCCTGCGCGACCGACTTGGCCAGCCGCTGCGACTGGGTCAGCGAGTCGCCCGTGTTCTTCACCTGCTGCGCGACCTTGTCGCCCTGGTTGACCGCGAACACGGCCACCGAACCCAGCACCACCAGCGACGCAGCCAGCAGCGTGAACAGCGTGCGCTGGTGGGTGGCGATGGTGCGCCGCCCCAGCAGCGGGACGCTGACCCGCTCGCCCTCGGCGGCCTGCTCGGCGGCATCGATCGACTCGGGGCCTTCCACGCTGTCGACCTCGCCCTCGGACAGCACCTGCTCTCCCACGTCGAGCGTGCTGCCGGCGAGCGGATCGGCCGGCGCCTGGCCCGCCGCGGCTTCGGCGGCGGCTTCCTCCGGTTTCTTCTTGGCGAGGAGGTTCTTCAGTTGGTCGACGACGGACATGGTTGCAAGGCCTTCAGGGATGCCTCAAGCGCTGATGCTGAGGAACTGGGGATGCTGGGACAGCGCCTGCAGGTTGATCTCCTGCCACTGCACGCCGGCCGCATCGGTGTAGGTGCTGCCGAACCAGGCCGGCGAGCCCTCGGCGGGTTCGCTGGAGGAGGCGAAGGCCTCCAGGTTGCGCAGGCCGGCCAGGCGGTCGATCAGGAGTGCGCAGTTGACCTCCAGCGCGGCGTTCAGTGCCACGAGGCGGGAATCGGCGCGGCCGGCCTCGGTGCGCATCGCCGGCGGCCGGCCGCTGGCGAACGCGGCCAGGTCGATCACGCCGTACAGCCCGCCGCGCAGGTTGGCCACGCCCAGGAACCAGGGCTGGGTATAGGGCACGTGCTGCGGCTGGGCGAAGGGGAAGATCTCGCCAGCCTGGGCCAGCGGGAACAAATAGCGAACCCCGGCTGCCTCCACCGCCAGCCACGATGCCTGCACGCCTTCGGCACGCGCCGCCTGCAGGCGGTCGGCCAGGCGGGTCTGGAGTTCGCGCAGCGCTTCGCGGTTGGCCATGGACGGCGGCAGGGCGGGCTCAGCCCAGCGCCTTGATCTTGGACATCAGCTCGCTGGCGTCGACCGGCTTGGTGATGTAGTCGCGCGCGCCCTGGCGCATGCCCCAGACGCGGTCGGTCTCCTGGTTCTTGCTCGTGCACATGATGATGGGCACGTCGGCGTAGAGCGGGTCGCGCGTGATGGCGCGCGTGAGCTGGAAGCCGTTCTGGCCCGGCATCACCACGTCCATCAGGATCAGGTCGGGCTTCTCCTCGGCCAGCCGGCGGAAGGCGTCCTCGGCGTTCTCGGCCGTCTTGACCGAGAAGCCGTTCTTCTGCAGCAGGTCGGTCATGAACATCAGCTCGGTCTTGGAATCGTCCACCACGAGCACTTTGCGGATCGGCATCGCGTACTCCTCTTTTCCTCTGGGTCTTATTGCGCCTGCTGCGACGCGGCGCCGAACTGCTGCACGGTCTGCAGCAGCTGGTCTTTCGTGAAGGGCTTGGTCAGGTAGTCCTGCGAGCCGACCATGCGGCCGCGCGCCTTGTCGAACACCCCGTCCTTGGAGGACAGCATGACCACCGGCACCGAGGCGAACTTCGCGTTGCGCTTGATGATGGCGCAGGTCTGGTAGCCATCCAGGCGCGGCATCAGGATGTCGCAGAAGATCAGGTCGGGCTGGTAGTCGTTGACCTTGGACAGGGCATCGAAGCCGTCCTCCGCCAGGAGAACCTCGTGACCTCCCTGTTTCAGGAAGATCTCTGCACTGCGCCGGATCGTGTTGCTGTCGTCGATCACCAGCACCTTGAACCCAGTCGTGCTCAATTGACGCTGCTCCTCATTCGAAACTTCCACGGGGGCTGCACCGCCATCCGAAAAGATGTAACCGGGTCGCCCCTCTAGACCTGCACCATTTCGAAGTCTTCCTTGCGGGCTCCGCACTCGGGACAGGTCCAGTTCATGGGGATCTGTTCCCAGGGGGTGCCGGGGGGAATTCCGTGGTCCGGTGCGCCGGCGGCTTCGTCATAGATCCAGCCGCAGATCAGACACATCCAGGTTCTCGCTTCAGTCACAGCTTAAAGGGCCTTCGAATAGAATGCAACGATTGTATCGAGGGCATCCGCGGGGAAACTTCACGGTGCCGATGCCTGGAAGATTCAGGCTCATGACAAACCCCAAGCCCACCAGCCCGGGCGCCGACGAAGCGCAGGACACCGACGACGCAAGCCCCGCCTGCGTGATGGTGTTCAATGCGAGCGACCCCAGCGGCGCGGGCGGGCTGGCGGCGGACGTCACCGCCATCGCCTCGGTCGGCGCGCACGCGCTGCCGGTCGTCACCGGCGCCTATGCGCGCGACACGGCCGAAATCCACGACCACTTCGCGTTCGACGAGGACGCCGTCGGCGAGCAGGCGCGCGCCATCCTGGAGGACACGCCGGCACAGGTGATCAAGGTCGGCTTCATCGGCAGCCCCGAGACGGTCAGCGCGGTGGCCGCGATCGCCGCCGACTATGCCGACGTGCCGGTGATCGCGTACATGCCCAGCCTGGCCTGGATGGACGAGTCGGAGGCCGACCTGTACCTCGACGCCTTCCGCGAGCTGATGCTGCCGCAGACCACGGTGCTGGTGGGCAGCCACAGCACGCTGTGGCGCTGGCTGCTGCCCGAGTGGAGCGGCGACCGCAGCCCCGGCGCGCGCGAGCTCGCCAAGGCCGCCTCCGACATGGGCGTGCCCTACACCCTGGTCACCGGCATCCCGCTGCCCGACCAGTTCCTGGACAACGTGCTGGCCACGCCACAGTCGGTGCTGGGCAGCGAGAAGTTCGAGCGCTTCGAAGCCGTGTTCTCCGGCGCCGGCGACACGCTGTCGGCGGCCCTGGCCGCCCTGGTGGCCAGTGGCGCCGACCTGGCCGCGGCCGCCAGCGAGGCCCTGTCGTACCTGGACCGGTGCCTGGACGCAGGCTTCCGGCCCGGCATGGGCAACGTGGTGCCCGACCGGTTGTTCTGGGCCCAGCCCGAATCCGACCCCGGGGAACTCACCACGGAAGAAGCCCAGGTCCTGCAGGTCCTGGACATGCCCGCCCATGACACCAAGCACTGACCGCAACCAGCAGCTGTTCGACCGCGCCCGCCGCATCATCCCCGGCGGCGTCAATTCACCGGTGCGCGCCTTCCGTGCCGTCGGCGGCACGCCGCGCTTCGTGCAGCGCGCGCAGGGGCCGCACTTCTGGGACGCCGACGGCCGCCGCTACATCGACTACATCGGCTCCTGGGGACCGATGATCCTGGGCCATGGCCACCCGGCGGTGGTCGAGGCCGTGCAGCGCGCGGTGCGGGACGGCTTCTCGTTCGGCGCGCCCACCGAGCGCGAGATCGAACTGGCCGAAGCCGTCGCCGCGGTGATGCCGGCGCTGGAGATGGTGCGCCTGGTCAGCTCCGGCACCGAGGCGGCGATGAGCGCGATCCGGCTGGCGCGCGGCGCCACCGGCCGCAGCAAGCTGGTCAAGTTCGAGGGTTGCTACCACGGCCACGCCGACTCGCTGCTGGTCAAGGCCGGCTCCGGCCTGGCCACCTTCGGCAACCCCACCAGCGCCGGCGTACCGGCCGAAGTGGTGCAGCACACGATCGTGCTCGAATACAACAACCTCGCGCAGCTGGAGGAGGCGTTCGCGCTGCACGGCCGCGACATCGCCTGCCTGATGATCGAGCCGATCGCCGGCAACATGAACTTCGTGCGCGCGGGCGTGGACTTCATGCGGCGCTGCCGCGAGCTGTGCACGCAGCACGGCGCGCTGCTGGTGTTCGACGAGGTGATGACCGGCTTCCGGGTCGGCCTCGGCGGCGCGCAGGCGCACTACGCGCAGCAGATCCCCGGCTTCCGTCCCGACCTGTCCGTGCTGGGCAAGGTGATCGGCGGCGGCATGCCGCTGGCCGCCTTCGGCGGGCCGCGCGCCATCATGGAGCAGCTGGCGCCGCTGGGGCCGGTCTACCAGGCCGGCACGCTGTCGGGCAACCCGGTGGCCACCGCTTGCGGGCTGGCTACGCTGCAGGAAGTCGGCAAGCCCGGCTTCTACGAGTCGCTCGGTGCGAAGACACGGGGCCTGATGGAGCAGCTGGCCGCTGCCGCGCGGCAGGCCGGTGTGCCCTTCTGCGCCGACAGCGAGGGCGGCATGTTCGGCTTCTTCCTGCTGCCGCAGCTGCCGCGCAACTACGGCGAGGTGATGAAGACCGACGGCGCCCGCTTCAACAAGCTGTTCCACGGCCTGCTGGACCGCGGCGTGTACATCGCCCCGGCGCTGTACGAGGCCGGCTTCGTCAGCGCCGCCCACGGCGAGCAGGAGATCGCCGAGACGGTGGCGGCGGCGAAGGAAGTGTTCGCGGCGCTGTAGGCGCCTCTCGATTCATCCCCTCAAGGCGCTGCAGTGGCGGGGGCCCTGGATCCCCGCCTTCGCGGGGATGACCAGCCCAGGCCGCGGACCGGCTTAGTGCCGGAAGTGCCGCACCCCGCTGAACACCATCGCCACGCCGCGCTCGTTGGCGGCCGCGATAACTTCCTCGTCGCGCAGGCTGCCACCGGGCTGGATCACGCAGCTGGCGCCGGCGTCCACGACCACGTCCAGGCCGTCGCGGAACGGGAAGAAGGCGTCGCTCGCCACCACGGTGTCCTTCAGCGACAGCTTGGCGTGCTCGGCCTTGATGCTGGCGATTCGGGCCGAATCGAGCCGGCTCATCTGGCCGGCGCCCACGCCCATGGTCATGCCGTCCTTGCAGAACACGATGGCGTTGGACTTGACGAACTTGGCCACCTTCCAGGCGAACAGCAGGTCCTGCAGCTGCTGCGGTGTTGGCTGCTTCGCGGTCACCACCTTCAGTTCCTCCACGCGCAGCTCGCGGTTGTCGGCCGTCTGCATCAGCAGGCCCGAGCCCACGCGCTTGACGTCCATGAGGTTGCGGCCGTTCGCCCAGTCGGTGTCGCCGCCCGGCGGCAGATCGATCTGCAGCAGCCGCACGTTGGCCTTGGGCTTGAACACCTCCAACGCCTCGGGCGAGAAGCCGGGCGCCATCAGCACCTCGACGAACTGTTTGGACACCGCCTGCGCCGCGGCGCCGTCCAGCGGCCGGTTGAAGGCGATGATGCCGCCGAAGGCCGAGGTCGGGTCGGTCTGGAAGGCCTTGGAATAGGCCTCCAGCGGGTCCTTGCCGATGGCCACGCCGCAGGGGTTGGCGTGCTTGACGATCACGCACGCGGGCCCGTCGAAGCCCTTGACGCACTCCCACGCGGCGTCGCCGTCGGCGATGTTGTTGTACGAGAGCTCCTTGCCCTGCAGCTGTCTGGCCGTCACCAGCGAGCCCGGGGCCGGGTACAGGTCGCGGTAGAACGCGGCCTGCTGGTGCGGGTTCTCGCCGTAGCGCAGGTCCTGCACCTTGACGAAGCGGCCGTTGGCCTGGCCGCCGAACAGCGACAGCTTGGGGGCCTGCCCCGCGGCGGTACCCGGCTCGAACGAGACCCGCGAGAGCCAGTCGCTGATCGCACCGTCGTAGTCGCTGACCCGGTTGAAGGCGGCGACGGAGAGCGCGAACCGCGTCGCGTCCGACAGCTTGCCGGCCGAGCGCAGCTCCGCCAGCACCGGCTCGTACTGCGCCGCGTCGGTCAGCACGCCCACGTCCTTCCAGTTCTTGGCCGCGCTGCGCACCATGGCCGGGCCGCCGATGTCGATGTTCTCGATCGCGTCCTCCAGCGTGCAGCCGGCGCGGGCGACGGTCTGCTCGAACGGATAGAGGTTCACCACCAGCAGGTCGATGGTCGCGATGCCGTGCTGCTGCAGCGCCGCCATGTGCGCGGGCACGTCGCGGCGCGCCAGCAGGCCGCCGTGCACCATGGGGTGCAGCGTCTTCACGCGCCCGTCCAGCATTTCCGGGAAGCCGGTCAGCTCGGCCACCTCGGTGACGGGCAGGCCTTCGCCGGCCAGCAGCCTGGCGGTGCCACCGGTGGAGATGAGCCGGATGCCCAGCGCGTGCAGGCCGCGGGCCAGTTCGACGATCCCGGTCTTGTCCGAGACGGAAAGGAGTGCGTTCATGGTGGTCAGGGCGTGGGCCCCCGGAGGATGGAAATCACTTGAGAAGCTTGTGTTCGACCAGCTTCTTGCGCAGGGTGTTGCGGTTCAGGCCCAGCCATTCGGCGGCACGCGACTGGTTCTGCTCGGCCTTGGCCATCACCACCTCCAGCAGCGGCTTCTCGACGACCTTGACCAGCATCTCGTAGATGCCGTCCGGCTCGGTGCCGCGCAGGTCGCGGAAATAGCCTTCCAGGCTGTTGCGCACGCACTCCTCGATCTGTTTCTTGCTCATGCTTGCTGCCGTGCCGTCCGTTCCTGATGGTTCTCCCGCCCGGCCACGGGCAGCCGGTCTCCGTACTGTTCCAGCTCGTCGAAGTACGACGCCACCGCGCGCAGTTGCGCGGCACCCTCCTCGCTGTTGTTCATGCGACCGCGGAAGGCCTCGCCGCCGGGCAGGCCCCGGACATACCAGCCGATGTGCTTGCGCGCGCTGCGCACGCCCGTGTACTCGCCGTACAGGCCGTAGTGGTCCTGCAGGTGCTCCAGCAGCAGGCGCTTGACCTCTGCCACCAGCGGTGGCGCCAGCAGCTCGCCGGTGGCGAGGAAATGCGCGACCTCGCGGAAGATCCAGGGCCGGCCCTGGGCCGCGCGGCCGATCATCAGCGCGTCCGCGCCGGTCGCCGCGAGCACCGCCCGCGCCTTGGCCGGCGAATCGATGTCGCCGTTGGCCACCACCGGGATGCGCACCGCCCGCTTGACCGCCGCCACGGTCTCGTATTCCGCCTCGCCCTTGTAGCCCTGCTCGCGCGTGCGTCCGTGCACCGCCAGCATGCGGATGCCGGCGTCCTCGAAGGCGCGCGCCAGCCGCACGGCGTTGCGGTGGGTGGCGCTCCAGCCGGTGCGCATCTTCAGCGTGACGGGCACCCGGCGCGGCTCGCAGGCGTCGACCACCGCCCGCGCGATGGCGATCGCCAGCGGCTCGTCCTGCATCAGGGCCGAGCCGGCCCACTTGTTGCAGACCTTCTTGGCCGGGCAGCCCATGTTGATGTCGATGATCTGCGCGCCCCGATCGATGTTGTAGAGGGCCGCCTCGGCCATCGTGTCCGCATCGGTGCCGGCGATCTGGACCGCCACCGGGCCGGGCTCGCCCTCGTGGTTGGCACGGCGCGAGGTCTTCAGCGAGTCCCACAGTTCGCGGCGCGAGGTCACCATCTCGCTGACCGCGTAGCCGGCACCGAGCCGGCGGCACAGCTGGCGGAACGGCCGGTCCGTGACGCCTGCCATCGGCGCGACGAACAGGTTGTTCGCCAGGGTGTGCGGGCCGATGTTCATGGGCGGGAAAAGGACGGGACGCGTTGCTGAAAAATGAGGCAGCATTGTATGCCCCCGGGCCTGGCCCGACGATGACGGACGTCAGCATGCGCCACGCACGGCGGACCGTGCACTGCCTTACCATCCGCGCGAATGCACCCGTGGCTCGAGTCCCTGCTGGCGCTGCTGGCGCTGCCCCGTTTCGGGCTCTCCACCCTCTTCCTCGTCGCCTTCGTCTCGGCCACCCTGCTGCCGCTCGGCTCCGAGCCGGCGCTGTTCGGCCTGCTCAAGCTCAATCCCGAACTGTTCTGGCCGGCCGTGCTGGTCGCCACCGCCGGCAACACGCTGGGCGGCATGGTCGACTGGTGGATGGGCTATGGCGTGCATCACGTGGCCGACAAGTGGGGGCACTCGGCCTCGCACGTGAAGGCGCTGGAGTGGCTGCGCAAGCTCGGGCCCAAGGCCTGCATCCTGTCCTTCCTGCCGGTGGTCGGCGATCCGCTGTGCGCGGTGGCCGGCTGGCTGCGGCTGCCGTTCTGGCCCTGCGCCGGCTGGATGTTGGTGGGCAAGCTGGGGCGCTACCTGGTCATGACCACCGCGCTGCTGGAGGCCTTCCCCGGGACCCTGCCCGCGGCAGGGGGCTGACCCGGCTCAGACGTTGAACAGGAAGTTCATCACGTCGCCGTCCTTGACGACGTACTCCTTGCCTTCGCTGCGCATCTTGCCCGCGTCCTTGGCGCCCTGCTCGCCGCCGAAGGCGATGAAGTCGTCGAAGGAGATGGTCTGGGCGCGGATGAAGCCGCGCTCGAAGTCGGTGTGGATCACGCCGGCCGCCTGCGGCGCCGTGTCGCCGATGTGGATGGTCCAGGCGCGCACTTCCTTCACGCCCGCGGTGAAGTAGGTCTGCAGCCCCAGCAGCTTGAAGGCGGCGCGGATCAGGCGGTTCAGCCCCGGCTCGTCCTGCCCGATCTCGGCCAGGAACACCTGCTTGTCCTCGTCGTCCATCTCCGCGATCTCGGACTCGATCTTGGCGCAGATCGCCACCACCGGCGCGTTCTGCGTCTCTGCATACGCGCGCAGCCGGTCCAGGTGCGGGTTGTCCTCGAAGCCGCCCTCGTCCACGTTGCCGACGAACATGGCCGGCTTGGCGGTGATCAGGAACAGCGGCTTGACCAGCGCCTGCTCCTCGTCGGTCAGCTGCAGGGTGCGCACCGGGCGGCCCTCGTTCAGCGCAGCCTGCAACTTGGGCAGCACCTGCACCATCTTCGCCGCTTCCTTGTCGTTGCCCGACTTGGCCGCCTTGCCGTAGCGCGCCAGCGACTTCTCCACCGTGCCCAGGTCGGCCAGGCACAGCTCGGTCTGGATCACCTCGATGTCGGACACCGGGTCGACCTTGCCGGCCACGTGGACCACGTTCGGGTCCTCGAAGCAGCGCACCACGTTGACGATGGCGTCGGTCTCGCGGATGTGGGCCAGGAACTGGTTGCCCAGGCCCTCACCCTTGCTGGCACCGGCCACCAGTCCGGCGATGTCGACGAACTCGACAATGGCCGGTACGATGCGCTCGGGTTTGACGATGGCCGCCAGCTGCGACAGGCGCGGATCGGGCAGTTCGACGATCCCGACGTTGGGTTCGATCGTGCAGAAGGGGTAGTTCTCGGCGGCGATTCCCGCCTTGGTCAGGGCATTGAACAGGGTCGATTTGCCCACGTTGGGCAGGCCCACGATGCCGCACTTCAAGCTCATGGCAGTTCCAGACAGACAAGCGGGAAAGTGTATGCCAAGGGCTGTGGCGGCCCGGTGCGCCGGGACCGCGGCCAGGCAGTTGCTGGCACTGCTCGCGGGGTGCGCGCTGCTGCTCGCCGCGCTGGTGCCCGCGGCGGCCCGCGCCCAGCCCGCCGACACCATCCTGCTCGATGACGCCACCGACAGCCTGCGGACCGAGGCCCTGGCACGGGCCTGGCTGGACACGCGGGGCACCGCCAGCCTGGAGCAGGTGCTGGCATCCGCGGCCTTCGGTCCGGTGCCGCCCGATGCCGTCCACGAGCTGCACCCCGGAACCTCGCTCTGGTTGCAGCTGCGGCTGCGGCGCGCCGAGGGCGCGCGCCAGCAGTGGCTGCTGGCGTTTCCCGATCCGCTGGTCGACGAGTACCGGGTCTGGCAGCGCGACGAGCACGGACACTGGTCCTCGCAGGCCGCAGGCGACCGGATATCGGTGGACCGCTGGCCCGAGGCCGGCCGCTATCCGGTGTTCCGGCTCGACCTGCCCGCGGGCCAGCCGCGCGACGTCTACGTGCAGGTGCGCAGCGCCATCCCGGCCGGCGTCCCGATGCGGTTGTCGCCCGACACGGTGCACAGCCAGCAGCAGCAGGTCGAATACCTGGGCCTGGGCAGCGCCTTCGGTGCGCTCGCCCTGCTGATCGCCGCCTGCCTGGCGCAGAGCTGGGCCTACCGCGACCAGGCCTACAGCTGGTACGCGGTGTACGCCGGCCTGAGCACCGCCTGCATGGTGGCCTACACCGGCGTCGCCGCGCACCTGGTCTGGCCGTCGGCCACGGCGTGGGCCGATGCCGCCCCCGGCTTCCTGGCGGCGCTGGCCGCCGGTGCGGCGATCCTGTTCGTGCGCGACCTCACCGGCGTGACGGCGCGCTACGCGCTGCTCGATCGGGTGGCAGGGGCATGCGGCTGGGCCAGCCTGCCGCTGGGGGTGGCCTACCTGCTGGTCGAGCGCGGGCCCGGGCTGGACGCCCTCTCCGCCTACCTGCTGCTGGGCGCCGTGCTCAACGTGGGCATGGCCTGGCTCGCCTGGCGGCGCCGCGACGTCGTCGGCCTCTGGGTGCTGATCGCCTACGTGCCGCTGGCCGCAGCCGTGCTGGCCGCCGTCGTGCGCCTGCTCGGCTGGCTGCCCACCTCGTTCGTGACCCAGTACGCCGTGGTGCTGGCCCTCGTGTTCGAGGTCCCGATGCTGCTGGTGGCGCTGTCGATCCGCTCGCGCGACCGCCACGGCGCCCAGATCCGCGAGCAGGCGCTGGCCAGCCAGGACGCGCTCACCGGGCTGCTCGCCCCGCACCTGTTCCAGGACCGGCTTCGGCAGGCCGTGACCCGCTTCCGGCGCGACCGCGAGAACGCCGCCGTCGTCTTCATCGACCTGGTGAACTACGCGCGAATCAAGGGCCACTTCGGCCAGCCGGTGGCCGAGCAGAGCCTGCTGCGCAGCGTGATCAAGCTGCGCCGGCTGGTGCGCGACGTGGACACGCTCAGCCGCATCGGCGAAGCCCGCTTCGGGCTGATCATGGAAGGCGTGGGATCGCGCGCCGTGGTCACCGACCGCGCGGCGCGCCTGATCGCCGCCGGGCTGATGCCGCTGCAGGGGCTCAAGCCCGCCGTCACGCTGCAGTTCCACATCGCCGCGGTGCTGCTCTCGGAGCGGCAGGTGGAAGCGCAGGACATCCCGGACGAACTGGGCGCGCTGCTCGGGGCCATGTCGCCGCGCACGCGCCGGCCGATCCGCTTCCTGCAACCCGACGATCCGCCGGCCGCCGACGACAGCCTGCTGCCGGGCGCGGACAGCGAGTTGCCGGAGACCGCGGCGGAGATCGCCGCGTCCTGATCGCCGGACGCCGCCGGCGCTGCGCTCCTCAGTCGAACTTCCAGCCGCCGGTCACGGCCTGGCCGACCCGCAGCACCGCGTCCTCGCCCTCCAGCACGATGGCGTTCATGGCGAAGGTCACCGCGCCGCCGACGCGCGGGTCCGAGCGGTAGCCCTGCAGCGTGTCCAGCACCTCGGGCGAGGGCTCGCCGCTCTGCGGATCGATGTTGGGGATGGGGCAGCGTGCGCACGGCTTGACCGGCCGGATCGCCACCGGGCGGTCGGCCTCGATGCGCAGGACGTCGACGCGGTCCTCGTCGTGCGCCTCCACGCCGGCCAGCACGATGTTGGGCCGGAAGCGCTCCATGCCCACCGGCGCGTGGCCGGCCCGTGCGAGCCGCTCGTTCAGGCCCGCCAGCGAGGCTTCGCTGGCCACCAACAGCGGGAAGGCATCGGCGAACTGGTTGGGCGCCTCCACGCCGCCGGTCCACTTCAGGCTGGACAGGCGCCGCTGCTCGGGATCGAACCGGACCAGCCGCAGGCGCCGGCCGAGGAAATCGCTGAACCACTGGGAAGCGACCGCGCCCATGTCATAGGCGTCGAGCTCATCGTCCCAGACGCGCACGCGGGCCGGCCCCTCGACCTCG